>JADMIO010835292.1_pt1 | contig 127135 bp, 105 predicted proteins | sample 8958161 | NCBI WGS metagenome assembly JADMIO01 (sample SAMN16585339, study PRJNA669376) | soil metagenome | isolation source: Crop rotation soil | place: USA: Cullars Rotation, Alabama | collected 2011
GCGACAACTTGTCCACGTGGAATTCTAAGCTTAGGATCCCAATGTGCTGGAAAGACCGTTCTTGACTGCCAACCCTTCCTCCCGACGCCTGGCACTCATTGTTTTCTTGGCGATCGTTCTTGCGCTCACTCCGGCGTCGGGGTTTGAGATTTTTCTGGATTTTGACCGCGTGGAGCGTGTTAAGGCGCGGGAAAGAGCGGGGCGCCCTGAACTCGGGGAGGCCTTGCGTAGTTTGTCCGCGTTACGCGCCGAGATTTCTGAACTTGAGCGGCTGAGAAAGATGCCGCCGCTGGAGCTTTATGACCACTTCCTCGCCAACCCGCCGGCGAATCAAACCCTTCGTTCCACGTTCCAGGGTTTCGTCAAAGCTCCAGAGTCCGACAGCAAGCACCGGGAGGCACTCGGCAAGACCTGTCAGCTTCATGTTTCCCGTGCTGCATTTGAGAATCAGGAAAAGCAAAAAGATTTGCTTGTTTCACTTGCTCTCCGTGAAGGTGAAGTCGTCAAGGCGCTTCTGTACGATTTCACTTTCGAGCGTACGTTCCATTTCGATTCCTCAATGCCGTGGACGCTACCGCCGCTACCGGAAACCTACGCGGAAGAAGTCTTGGACGAACTGATAGTTTACGGCCGGCTCAACAGCCGGAAACCGCGAGTAACGCTGGACGAACATGAGAAGCTCACTGCGCGCTGGAAGGAGGTGAATCTGAAATCCGCGCGGGCTACCGTGCTTCGCACATTGTCCGCCGCGAAAATCGAACGACCCGTAATTCTTGGCCAGCCGGTGACCGAAACCGAAAAAGCCGCCACGAAGTCCGCCGCAATCCCCTCGGGCAACGCACCGTCGGCGCCCCCGACCGCCATCCCGGCCGCCGCAGGTAACCCTTGGGCTGAAAAATGGACCTATTTTGCCGCCGGAGCCGTCCTCCTGATCTTGGCAAGCCGGTGGGCACTCAAGGGGCGCAGCCCCAAACGTTGAGCGTCTGCCAGAATTCAATTCCGATCGCAATTCAATCCCAACGGGATTGAGCCCTTCAGCCCAGGGTTGCGAGGAACGAGCTACCCTGGGACATCGTCCCCGTGGAGGCCCATACCCCGAAGGGGTTGCGTCCAATCGGAAACGGATTTCGGCCGATGCTCTAGTAGGGCTGCGGTCATCCCGCCTCCTATGATTCGTTCCCACGCGGGGCTCCCCCGCATCTTTCCAATCTTGGGACTAAAATCAGGTTTGTTCTCCAAACTCACCCACTTTCATCTTGACAATACACACACAATATATACCGTTACTGGCGTTTTTATGGCCTTAATCTTCAGCACCACTGTAATCCCTTCCGTCCTACACGGAAGCGCTGCTCCATGCGTTGATGCCACATTGCCGCGTTTGAACCACCGAAGCCGCCCACAACCCTTCCCCGCAGTTCCACCGACATCCCTTTCCTGCGGCGACCGACCGCACGCCAATCTTAGCGCCTCTGCGCCTTTGCGTGACACCTTCTGTTCGCCCTCAACTCTCACCATCCCCTCAGCCTTTGCTGAAGCCTCCCGAAACGCTTGGCCCGTTTGGTCGCGGCTCTGCCTCCCTACGACTCCGCGCCTCCGTGCGAGACCTTCGTCATATTCGCCAAATTCATCCACGCTCTCCGCCACCTGTATCAAAACACGACACATCGCCAAAAAAATCCGCACGCATTTATTGCACAAATTGCCGAAATCCCCGCCAACGTGCCAAACTGTCTCAAATCCAGACACTTTCCCGAAAAAATCCTTCTGCTTTTATTGCTTAAATTGACTAAATCCACCCCAACCGCAGTACGGCTCCCCTGTCCAACACGCTGGATGTTGAATGTTGGATGTTCGATGTTGGATGTTTCCACCCCGCACTCGTCCACCTTCTGCCCTCCCGCAACTCGATCCAGCCGCACCTCTTCCGATGCATTGCCTTGCGCGTTGGAAGTTGCCGCCAGGCCCTGAGCTTGCCGAAGGGCGTTTCCCAAACCGGGGTTCTACGCCCCCCAAATCCCAAAATGCCGCAACGCCTCCACCACCCCCGCACTCGCCGCCCCGTTCGCCACGTATCCACCCGCCGTGCGCACCGCCAGTTTCACCTCCTCGCACGAGTTCGACGGACACGCCACATGCCCCGCAAATCGCCCATCCAGCATCGCAAGATCGTTATGGTGGTCCCCGGCCGCAAACACTTGCTCCCGCGGCAGACCGAGGTGGCGCGTGATTTCGGCGAGCACCGTCCCTTTGCTGTAGTCGTTATGACAAAACCGCACGTAGATCGTATTGCGCTGGTAGTTGAACACCGGCAGCCGCGCCCGCAGTTTGTCGAGGAAAACGCAGAGCTTCTCCATGTCCTCCAGGTTGCCGGTGACCGCGCCGATGAACCGGCCCCGGTCGTGGATCGGCTGCGCGCCTTCAAAGCGCTCCAGATGCGCCAGCACTTCCGCGAGCAGCGGCCCCGCCAGGTGATACATTTCGTCGAGGTGCGCCGCGCTCCGCGTGTTCCATTCGCCCAGCGGCTCCCAGCCGCCGTTGCGGGTGCGGCGGTACACGTCGCGCTCCTCGGCCACCACAAAGTCCGGCTCCAGCGGAAACCGATATTCCCGCCGCAGCCCGTCCTCGAGGTGCCACAGCGTGCGCCCGGTGTTCACCGCCCAGCTCACGCCGTTCGCCCGCAATTCCTGCAACGCGCGGAACAATTCCGGCACCACCGGCGGCGTGGCCCGGGGATTCACCAGCGTGCCGTCAAAATCAGTGCTCAGGAGGCGGATGGTTGTCGATGAGTTGTGCATTGAGAGTTTCGCGAAGCACGGCTTTCATTTGCTGGCATCGCCGCCTTGGCAAGCGTACGCTCGCCCTGCGGCCAGAATTTTTCCACCATCACCATGAAAAGCGCTTACGAACTCGCCATGGAACGCCTGCAAAAGCAGGCGCCCGAAACCAAAATCACCGAGGAGCAACGGAGCCGCCTCGCCGAACTCGACACGCTCTACAAGGCCAAGCGCGCCGAGCGGGAACTTTTCTTGAAAGGCGAAATCGCCAAGGCCGCCGCCAAGGGCGACGCCCACGAATACGAGGAACTCCAGCAGCAGCTCACGCGCGACCTGCGCCGCCTCGACGGCGAGCTCGAATCCAAAAAGGAAAAGGTGCGCGCCGGCAAATAATCTCCCACCCTTCGCTCACTCGCTTCACCATGACCACGCTGCTTCGGCTCTGCCTTTTTGCCCTCCTCGCCTCGGGCGCTCTGGCCGGCGTGGCGGGTCCCGGCGAAGAAATCGCGCCGGGCGTGTTCCTGCTGCAATCGGACTTCGGCGTGTGGAAGAATGGCGAAGCGGAGTTCAAGGCCGGCCGCGAGTTCGCCATCAAGGGCGGCGATCAATTTGGCTGGCGCTTCCGAGTCCGCACGGAAAAGGACGAGGTGAAAATGCGCGTGGTCTTCGAGTGCCCGGCCGCGCCCAAGCGCTGGATGTGGAACGGCGAAGTGCTCGAAAAAAATGAGTCGTCCGACGGCCGGATGAAACTCTCGCCCGATCGCCGCACCGCGACTACCGAAAGCGAAGTGGCCGTTTCCGAGGGCTGGATGATGAGCCCGTGGACCTTCGACGACGGCGATCCCTACGGCGACCACGTCGTGCGCATCTACATCGGGGAAAAGCTCGTCCGCATCTTCCGTTTCCGCCTCGTCGAACCCAAAAAATGAGCGCCTTTGGCTAAATTTCTAGCACTTGCTTCCGACCCGCGCTTAACCTATTCTTGTTCCATGCCGCGTTACGATGCTTACGTTCCGCAGTCGCCATCCCTTTCTCCGCAGAAAGGATGGATCATCTCCGCGCTCACGGGATCGCTCGTCGTCCACGCCGGCCTGTTCCTCTTTTTCCATTTCAAAAAGCTCGAAAACTTCGGCCACGCCGCCGCGGAGCTGCCCAAAGTCGAGGAGCACCTCCAGCGCGTAAGACTCGTCGAGGACAAAAAGAAGCCCGAGGAAATCAAGGCCGTCCTGCCCGACAAAAAGGTCGAGCCGAAAAAAGAAATCACGCTCCCCAAGGAGACGATGAAGCCCGACGAAATCAGCGTCGCGCCCCAGCACAAGCCGCTCGACACGGATCAACTGTTCAAAGGCGAGAAGCTCACCATCGAGCCCGCCAAGGTTCCGGCCTTGCCGACGAGCAACATCGACAGCTCGCTCGTGAAGTTGCCCGATTCCATGTTCATCGACCACGGCGGACCAAAGATACAGGCGGACAAAGAAAGCAGTCCCCTCCCCGGAGGCGATGGCGCCGCCAAGGCCATCCAGGTCGCGGGCCAGGACGTCGAAGGCCTCCTCGGTAGCCTCACTACTGGCACCGGTACCGCGCGCCGGTTGTCGCTCCCGGGCAATCTCACGTTCGCCTACGACAGCGCGGACATCAGCCCCGAAGGCCGTGCGGAGATGGAGAAGATCGCGGAAGCGTTCCGGAAATTCCTGGGCGAAGATTTGCTCACGGCCACGTTTATCATCGAGGGCCACACCGATCCCACCGGCACCCCGGAATACAATCAGAAGCTGAGCCAGCGCCGGGCTGAATCCGTGAAAGCATGGTTCATCGGCGCGCTGCAGCTGAATCCGGCCCACGTGCAGACGGTGGGCTACGGCGCCACGCGCCCCGTGGAAGGCGCGCCACTCACGGGCACCACCGACGAGATGCAGGCGCATCGCCGCACGGAGATCGTGGTGCGCCGCGCCAAGTCGCCAGCAACGACCCCGCCCGCGCCGCCATCTACATCCCCTCCGGCGCCTGCGCCAGCTTTTCGGACCACCCCGCCGTAGTCGTGGAAGTCCCGGACGCCCTCGTGCGCTTCGCCCAAGCGCTCGCCGACGATGCGGATCTGCGCCTCTGGTTCGACAGCCTCGCCGAGCACCCCCACCGCGTGCGCGCCGCCGAGTTCCGCGCCATCGCCGCCCGCATGAAGAACCAGGGTTACCCCGAAGACCTCGCCCACGCCACCTCCCTCCTCGCCGCCCCCGGGCTCTACGAAGCAGTGCAGGAGGCGGTGGAGGGGCTGACGTGAGACGTGAGACGAGCGGCGCCATCCACGTCTCACGTCTCACGCCTAAACGCTCCTCCCCACTTGCTCCAACGCGCAGGCTCTGCCTAAACACTGCGCATGACCCGACACAGTGGCCGCACGCCTGACCAACTTCGCAAACTCACCTTCACGCCTGGCTTTGCACCGAATGCCACGGGGTCGGTGCTGATTGCCACGGGCGAGACGCGGGTGATTTGCTCGGCGATGATTGAGGAGGCGGTGCCACGCTGGATGAAGGAGCAGAACGTGTCTGGCGGCTGGGTGACGGCGGAATACTCGATGCTCCCCTACTCCACGCTGCAGCGCAAACAGCGGGACATCGCGAAGGGGAAGATCGATGGGCGCTCGTCGGAGATCCAGCGGCTGATTGGTCGTTCGCTGCGGGCGGCCATCGATCTGGAGAAGCTGGGCTCGCGCACGCTGTGGATCGATTGCGACGTGCTCAGCGCGGATGGCGGGACGCGCACCGCGAGCATCACCGGCGCAAGCGTGGCGGCCGCTCTGGCTTGCCGGAAATTGATGAAGGACGGACTGCTGAAGGAGTTTCCGATCCGGCAATATGTGGCGGCGGTGAGCGTGGGGATCGTGGAGAGCGTGGCGCTGCTCGACCTCGATTACCTCGAGGACAAGGACGCGGCAGTCGACATGAACGTCGTGATGACGGAGGGCGGGGAATTCGTGGAAGTGCAGGGCAGCGGCGAGGAGAGCACGTTTACGGACGCGGAACTGTCGGCCATGCTGGGGCTGGCGCGAAAGGGGATCGGGGAATTGCTGGAGGCACAGCGGGCGATCGTAGCCGCGGCGTAATCGTCCAAACGTGCCCGCTGTACGGGATGACTATTCCGGCTTGGGCTTGATGATGATACGGGGCGGGGCGGATGTGTCGCCGGCGAAGCTGTCGAAGAGGGTTTGGGCTTGGGGGGCGGGCTTGGTGACTGGCGGAGCGGTTTGGGCGGTGTTGCCGCTGAGAGCTTGTTTCAGGGCGCCTTCGACCAACTGGGCGCAGTGGATCTTCATCGGCGGGAGCGGGCCGAGGGGAGCGCTGAGGGCGGCGCCGTCCATAGCCAGGGCTTCGGCGGGGGTTTTACCTTTGATGAGTTCGGTCGCGAGACTGGCGACGGCGATGGCGGTTTCGCAGCCGAAGGTCTGGAAGGTCGCCTTGTCGATCACCTTGCGGCCGTCTTCCTCACGGAACTTGATCCACATGCGGAGCATGTCGCCGCAGTCCGCGCTGCCGACGGTGCCGATGGCGTCGGCGTTCTCCATTTCGCCGAGGTTTTTCGGCGGGGCGGGCGGCGTGCTGGATGAGTCTTGCGGCATGGGTCAGGCGAATTCGTAGCGGGGCACGTTGGGGTCGATTTCGCAGCTCCAGGCATCTATGCCGCCGCGCATGGAGCGGGCGTTGTCGACGCCGTGGCCGGCGAAGTAGGCGGCGGCGTCGAGGCTGCGCACGCCGTGGTGGCACATGAAGATGATCAACTGCTCTTTGGGCCAGGAGCCGAGTTCGTGCATGAGTTCCTGCGTCATGAAGGTGCTGCCTTCGATGTGCGCGGCGTCCCATTCCTCGCGGCGGCGGACGTCCACCAATTTGGCTTTGCCGGCCTTCACGAGTTCGGCGGCTTCGGTGACGCTGACTTGCATTTTATCGTCCGTTTCCTTGGCGGATTGCAGGGTGGCGATAACTTCGTCGACGGGAAGGTTCTCATTCCGCTCGCACACTTGCGCCAGAGTTTCATCGGGGCGAAAGCCGCAACTGGAGCAGCCGCCGATGTGGTAGGCGCGGAAGAGCGCGCGCTGGGCGCCGGGGAATTCGGAAACGAGTTCTCCCATGGAAATGCCGGGCGTAATGGTCATGGGGGCAATCTCGGAGAGCATGGGCGGGAGCGCAAGGCAATCGTGGGAGAAGACGAGATGGGAGACGCGCTTTCGGATGGAAGCGCAATCCGAATGGACACCCCACGTTGGGAGTTGATCCGCTGCGCGGGTCCCGGCAATGTCCGCCGCCCATGCGATTTCAGACTCTTTACGAAGGCCGCCATTTCTTACTGCCCTCGCTGTTCCTGACGATTTTCTTTGGCTGGCTCGGCGCCGATTGGTGCGGGTGGCTGGTGCCGGCGGCGCTGTGCGCCCTCGTGTTTATCTTCTGCGCGAACTTTTTCCGGGACCCGGATCGGCAAATTCCGGCGGGGGACAATGTGGTGGTAGCGGCGGCGGATGGGGTGGTGGATGCGATCGAGGAGGTGGTGGAAAGCGAGGTGCTGAAGCGGCGTTGCTTGCGGGTGAGCATCTTTCTGAACGTGTTTGATGTGCACGTGAACCGGGCGCCGATTGCGGGGCGCGTAACTTATCAGCAGCATCATCCTGGCACCTACCTGGATGCGCGGGATCCGTACTGCCACCAAAAGAACGAGGCGCTGACGTGGGCGTTCACGGGGGCCAAGGCCACTCTGGTGGTGCGGCAGATTACGGGCGCCATCGCGCGGCGCATCGTGCCGTGGAGCCGCGCGGGTGAGGCCGTGGAAAAGGGGCATCGCTTTGGGATGATTCGCTTTGGCTCGCGCACGGACGTGTATCTGCCGCTGGGTACGGAGTTGCTCGTGAAGATCGGCGACAAGGTGGAAGGCGGCTCGAGCTTGCTGGCAATTCTCAGCGCGCCCGATCCGGGGTATCTCATCTCCACTGGCACGCCGTTGCTCGTGGGCTAACCTCCAATCTGAGATCATGAGCAAGAGCGACGACGGTTCTCCCAAAATTTACCTGCTGCCGAATTTGATGACGGCGGGGAACCTCTTTTGCGGATTCTACGCGACGCTGAGCATCGTGCAGGGAGCGCTGCATATGAACACCTCCGGCCTCACCGGACCGGCGATGCTCGACTTCGGCGAGCCATACATCAAAACCGCCATCTGGTGCATCCTCGCGGCGTGCATCTTTGATTTGCTCGATGGCCGGCTCGCCCGCTTGGGCGGCACCGATAGCCCGTTTGGGCGCGAGTTCGACTCGCTGGCCGACGTGGTCAGCTTTGGCGTCGCCCCGGCCCTCCTCGTCGCGCGCGTGCTGCTCCGGGAGTTCGAAATGCTCGGCTGGATCGTGGCCAGCATTTACCTGCTCTGCGGCGCCATGCGTCTGGCGCGATTCAACTGTATCGCGGCCAGCGGCGTGCCCGGCGCGAGCAAGGATTTCAAAGGGATTCCGATTCCCGCGGCGGCGGGGCTGGTGGCGAGCATCACGCTGTTTGTGATGTGGCTCACGAACGACCGCATCGAGCACTGGCTGATGAAGTGGATTCTGCCGCCACTGCTGCTGTTCCTTTCGTGGATGATGTTCAGCTCGTTCAAGTATCCGAGCTTCAAGAATATCAATTGGCGCACGACGCGCAGCGTGCCGAAGTTCCTGGCGATCGTGGTGGTGATCGCGCTGACGATTCGCTTTTACCAATGGATGCCAGCGGTGCTGTTCATCTCGTATCTGCTCTACGGCTTTCTGCGGCCGTTCCTGTCGCGCAAAATGAAGGAGTCGATCGAGGAAGAGGTGGAGGATGAGCCGGAGAACGGGGATGGAAATGGGGAGAAGCAGTAGGACCTCTCGCAGGAAGTGAGTAATCGCGAGGATTAGGGACGAACAGAAGGCGTCACGCAAAGGCCCGAAGCCGCTAAGGTTCGCGTGCGGGCGGTTGCCGCGAGAAAGTGAGGCTGAAAAACGCCAAACGTCCAACGTCCGATGCTTGAGGCCACGTAGTTAGGCGAGGAGAGGCTTTACGACGTGGCCGTGGACGTCGGTGAGGCGGAAGTCGCGGCCGGCGAGGTGATAGGTGAGGCGCTCGTGGTCGAAGCCGAGGCAGTGGAGGATGGTGGCTTGCATGTCGTGGACGTGGACCGGGTTTTCCACGACGTGGAAGCCGAGGTCGTCGGTGGCGCCGTAGGTGAGGCCTTTTTTGATGCCGCCGCCGGCGAGCCACATGGAGCAGGCTTGCGGGTGATGGTCGCGGCCGAGCGCGCGGCCGAGGGCGGGGTTGGTCTCGACCATCGGCGTGCGGCCAAATTCGCCGCCCCAAATGACAAGCGTGTCGTCGAGCAGGCCGCGCTGCTTGAGATCGAGGACGAGCGCGGCGCTGGCTTGGTCGGTCTTTTTGCAGTTGTCGCGAACGTTGCCGGCGACGTCGCTGTGGGCGTCCCAGCCTTCGTGGTAGATATTCACGAAACGCACGCCGCGCTCGATCATGCGGCGGGCGAGCAGGCAGGCGCGGGCGAAGCTGGGCTTGTCGGGCTCGCAGCCGTAGAGGGCGAGGGTCTCCTTGGTCTCGCTCTTGAGGTCCATGAGCTCGGGGGCGCTCGTTTGCAGGCGGAAAGCCATTTCGTAATTGGCGATGCGCGTGGCGATCTCGGGGTCGCCGGTTTGCTCGAGCTGGCGGGCATTGAGGGTGCGGACGAGGTCGATGGTGTCGCGCTGCATCTTCGCATCGACCCCGGGAGGATTGGCGACGTTGAGGATGGGGTCGCCCTGGTTGCGAAAGCGCGTGCCGGTGTAGAGCGTGGGCAGGAAGCCGCTGCTCCAGAGCGCGCTGCCGCCGCTGAGGCCGCTGCCGGTGCTCATCACCACAAAGGCCGGGAGGTCCTGAGTTTCGGCACCGAGACCGTAGAGAACCCACGAACCGAGGCTCGGGCGGCCGGGCTGCGAGAAGCCGGAATTGAAGAAAATCTGCGCCGGCGCGTGGTTGAACTGATCGGTCTTCACCGATTTCACGATGGCGATTTCGTCGACGATTTTCGCGAGGTGCGGCAAAGTTTCGCCGAGTTCGGCGCCGCTTTGTCCGTGCTTCGCAAACTTGAAGCGCGGGCCGAGTACGGCGGCATCGGGCCGGATAAAGGCGTAGCGCTGGCCGCCGATGACGGAGGGCGGAAGCGGCTTGCCCTCAAGCTTGGCGAGCTCCGGTTTGTAGTCGAAGAGTTCGAGCTGCGACGGCGCGCCGGCCATGAAGAGATGGATCACGCGCTTGGCCTTTCCGGGGAAGTGGGGCTTCCTGGGGGCGAGCGGATTGGCCGCGACGGCGGGCGCGCCGAGGCCGGTCATCGAGCTGCCGAGCAAGGAAGCCAGGGCGATCTTTCCGACTCCGATGCCGCACTCTTGCAAAAAATGGCGTCGGGCGATTTGGGTGCCAGGTGGCAGAAATGGATTCATCGGAATGGGCGAAGCGAGTGCCGGGAATTTAGGGGAAGAATGGCCGGGGTAAAATGGAAACGGCGAGGGAAGACTCATTTGGGGAAAGGATGGGCGCTTCGCGCTATGAAGCTTGCCGATTGAGGACATCAGCGGTCCCAGCGGCGGCGCTCCCGGCTTTGGCGGCGCCATGAAAAGCGCGGTTCATTTGACTTCCATGCCTTCGAGGCTATTATCACTTTTGAAACGGAAGCGGGGACGGCCCCGCCTCTCCAACACGATTCAGGGACGGCCCTGGCTATTCAATATCGCCATGTCCTGGATCTATCTCATCATCGCCGCCGCCTTCGAAATCGCTTGGGCGATCGGCCTCAAATATACTGCGGGCTTTACCCGCTTCTGGCCTTCAGTGCTCACCGGCTCGGCACTGGTCGCGAGCGTGACGCTGCTCGCCCTCGCGGTGCGCACCATGCCCATCGGCACCGCCTATGCGGTGTGGACCGGCCTCGGCGCGGCGGGTACCATGCTGCTCAGCATGACCCTGCTGGGCGAGCCCGTCTCCGCGGCGCGGTTGGCTTCCGTGTCGCTCATCGTAGCGGGTGTCATCGGCCTCAAGCTGGCGTGAGCTAGGCGGCGCGGTGAGCAGGTGGCCGGATAAATGCCACAATTCCAGGCTTGCGAGCACGCTCGCACCGTTTCCTCATTCGCTCCCATGAAGACGGAACGCCCCAAACCCGCTGTGCTCATCCCGGCTCAAAGCAAAGCCCTCGTCGGACTCGAGAGCGGCTTGCGCATCTCGGACTTTGTTTACCTTTGGGGCGGCGCCGGCTCGGGGAAAACCACGGTGCTCCGAGAACTGCAAAGGCGGACCGGGGCCGCTTGGCTCGGAGCGCGCGAATTTCTCGCCGAGACCATGAAAGGCACGCCAGATGGACTGGAAGAGAGCTTTTGCCGGACGCTCATCGAGGCGTTGAAAAAACACCAACTGGTCCTCGTGGACGACCTGGCGGCGCTCGATTTCGAAGGTGTCTCCTGCCGGGGATACACCCGGGCGCCCTATTGGAAGCTGGCCTTTGCAGCGGTGATGGAGCGGGCCCAAGCGCTGGGCCGAAAAATCGTGGCGGGTTCCTCCGGCCATGCGCCGCAGGTGTTTAGCAATCGCGCCTATAGCTATGGCATCTCGAAGTTTGAGCCGGCGGATTATGAAGCACTCCTGCAGACCTTCCTGGGGGCTCGCGCGCGCAATCTCGATGCAAAGAAGATTCACCGGTTTGCGCCAAAGCTCGATGCACATGACTTGCGCATGGCCTGCAAATGGCTGGCGCACGGCCGCAAGAAATTCGGGACCGAGGAATTCATCGACTACCTGCGCTCGCAGCGCCTGATCAGCAACGTGAACCTCGGTGAAGTGCAGGCCGTGGACCTGCGCTCGCTCATCGGCGTGGACGACGTGATTCGCAGCCTCGAGACCCATGTCGTGCTGCCCTTTGAAAACGACGAACTCGCCACCAAACTCGGGCTGCGGGCCAAACGCGGCGTACTGCTGCACGGCCCGCCCGGCACGGGCAAGACCACGGTGGGCCGCGCGCTGGCGCATCGATTGAAAGGAAAGTTTTTCCTCGTGGATGGCACGTTCATCGCCGGGGCGAGTGATTTTTACGCCAACGTGCATCACGTCTTTCAAGCAGCGAAGGAGAACGCTCCCGCGGTGATCTTCATCGACGATGCGGACGCCATTTTTCAAAACAACGAAGAGCAGGGCTTGTATCGCTATCTGCTCACGATGCTCGATGGGCTTGAAAGCGAGGGCCGCGGCCGCGTGTGCGTGATGATGACCGCCATGAACCTCGGCGACCTGCCGCCGGCGCTGGTGCGTTCCGGTCGCGTGGAAGTGTGGCTGGAGATGCGCCTGCCCGACCAGGCAGCCCGCCGGCAAATCTTCGAGCAGCATGTGGCCTCGCTGCCGGCCAACCTCACCGCGGTGAATTGGGATGCGCTCGCGGAGACGTCCGAGGGGCTCACCGGCGCGGACTTGAAGCGGACGGTGGAAGACGCGAAGGCGCTCTTTGCCTACGCGGAAGTGCACGGAGAAAGCAAAGCCGACGCAGCGGAATACTTCGCCGAGGCCATCGCGACAATCCGCGCCAACAAGGAGAAATACGAGGAGTCGCGCGCCAGCTCGAGTTCCGGCGCCGCTCGCCGCGCGATGGGAGGAAATCCTTTTGCACCGGCGGAAATGTTCGCGGCGATGATGCGGCAGCGCAACGGGGAGTGAGCCCGACGAAGCACCATCAACCTTGGCTCAGCAGCGTTATTTCCTTCGCTAAGAAACACCCGCCCGCCACATTTCTTCCACCGACACCACACCTCGCACCCATGAACCAACTCTTCCCGATTCGCCACACGCGCCGTGATTTTCTCAAGATGTCCTTTGCCGCTTCGCTGGCTCTCACGTCCGGCGCGAAGGCGGATGAGCCGGTGAAATTTGGCTCGGGCGCCACGACCTACACGCTCGATCCGGCGTGGGGCAAATTGCCGGACGGGATGAAGTATGGTTTGGGGTGCGGCATCGCCGTCGACTCGAAGGACCGCATCTTTGTGACGAGCCGCTCGGAGAGTCCGTGCGTCGCGGTGTTCGATCCCGCGGGTAAATTGCTCGAAACGTGGAGCGCGGATTTCAACCAAAAGGTGGGGTTGGAAACCGGACAAGTCGCCGCGACGGCGCACTGCATTTACATCAGCAAGGAAGGCGGGCAGGAATACATCTACTTCACCGAAAACGTCGCGCCGGGCGGCAAGAATCCGGACGGCTCGAAGAAGCCATCCATCGGCAAGCGCGTCTACAAGACCGACATGACCGGCAAGATCCTTTACACGATCGGCAACGTCGAGAAGGAGGACGACACTCACCAAAAATTCGGATGGACCAATCCGACCGATGTCGCGGTGGCGGCCAATGGCGACATCTACAGTGTCGACGGCTACGGCTCGCAGATTGTTTCGCGTTTCGACAAGAACTGGAAGCACCTCAAGACGTTCGGCAAAAAAGGCACGGGCCAGGACGAATTCAACACCTGCCACGGGGTGTGGGTGAACACGTTGAAAGGCGGCGAGGAGATTTACATCGCTGACCGCGCGAATGGCCGCCTCCAAGTCTACGACATGGAACTCACGTATAAGCGCACAATCAAGCCCGAGGGCTTGCGGAACCCGTGCTGCTTTTACCAACACGGCGGCCTGCTTTTCATACCCGACCTGGGCGGCCAGGTGCTCGTCCTGGACAAAGACGACAAGCTCGTGGCCACGCTCGGCGACGGTAAGGCCGTGCCAAATGAAGCGAAGGACAAGAACCCGGAGTTTATCAAGCCGCACGCGCTCACGGTGGACAGCCAAGGCAACCTCTACGTGGTGGAGTGGGTGCCGTATGGGCGGGTGCGGAAGTTTGCGAAGACGGCGTAGGAGTGCGCCAATCCCGTAATCCCATGGCTGAATCTACGGAACATCTCGACTGCGAAACACCGCCGCACTTTGCGCGCTCGTGCATATGCGTCGCCTTGTATTGGACGGTGGTCGCGGGAGCGATTGTGGCGTGGTCCCTGGGATGGTCGCCGGCAGTTTGGGTGACGCTGGTGGCTGCTGCCTGGAGCCTTCGGCTGGTGCCCAAGACACCTCCGGTAGGATGCGATTGGGATGGAGTAGTTGAACTCACAGGCACCATCGCCTTCGGAGTTTTCTTCGTGAGCATCATTATCGGCGCCATCTTTCCAGATCAGGGATGGATCCCGATGGTCGGAATCGTTTCCTTTTTTGGCGTCTGCGGCTCGCTCTGCTGGGGCACCCTGCGCGCGGATATTCGGCATCTGCGGGAGATGCGCCGAAGTAACACCGGTGCGGCCTGATCACCTGCCGCCCGTGGTCGCAGTGCGGTCTTCCTTTGGCCCGGTACCCATTTCCACGAGCAACGGCTTCACCAGCGTGCCGTCGCTCCATTGGCCCATGCCGGTGTCGACGGTGAATTTCTTGGCGGCGAACCTATCGGCGCAGAGAGCGTCGAAGAGGCGCCAGTAGCCGTACCAGTCGAGGCAGTCGATGCTCCAGCGGGCGTTGGCGACGGGCGAGAAGTGGCTGGAATACAGGGCGGGCTCCCCGTGGGTGTCGGTGCGCACCGTGACGTAAGCCCGGTCCACGACGTGAGCCGTGCGGACCCAGATGCGCTTGGCGCTGGCGTCTTTCACGAATTTGTCGTCTTCGCCCACGACCACGAGCAGGCGCGTGGCGGCAGGAATTTTGGCGTAGTCGTCGAGCGGGATTAGTTGCACCCGCCCACTCGCACCCTGGCCGGGGCAGACGCTCATCACGACTTTGGGCACGGGCAGTTTTTCCGAGACGGCGCGCGCGGCAAAAGCGGCGGCGCCCATGCCGCCGGCGGAATGCCCGACGACCCCGACGCGATCCAGGTCCGGCGCGGCGTGGCCGGGCTCGGCGAGGACGGTGAGCGCATCGCGCACGGCGCGCGCGGCGTTGGGATGATATTCGGCGGGCGGCGTGAGGAGATTGGCCTGGTAGCGCGGGTAGATGACGATCGCGCCCCGGCGGACGAGGTGGTCGATCCACGCGCGATAAGGGTCCGGGTTCATCGCGCTGTAGCCGTGCAAAAAGATCACGAGCGGAACTTTGGTCCCCGCGGCCGGCGCGGGCTGGACGGGTTCATAGAGCCAGTATTCGCCGCCATCCTGGCCGTGGTGGGATTCGCGCACGGAGGCGTGGGCGTAGTCAGCGCCGCCGGGGCCGGTGGCGGGCTGGCCTGGCGGCTGTGGGGGGAGTGCCAACGCGGGGATGGCGCTCAACAGGATCGCGGCGAGAAAGGTGCGCGGGCTCATGGAGCCTTCTTAGCAGATGCGTGGGCGATGGGTAGTGGGAATGCCAGGACAAACGTGAGACGTGAGAGGTGAGAGGTGAAACGTGGAAGATGGGCGCTTCGCGCTTGGTGGGCTGCCGGTCCGGAGGCCGACGCTCCCGGTGCCGCCAAGGCGTCTCACGCCCCTCCCCTGCCCTACTGCTTTTCCTGCAAGGCGCGAATGGCATCGCGCAGTTCGGCGGCGCGCTCGTATTGCTCGGCGCGCACGGCTTTTTCCATGTCGCGGTGCATTTGCTCGAGGAGGGTGAGCGGCTTGGGCGCCTTGGGCGGCACGGTGGGCGCGGCTTTGCGCAGTTCACTGAGCCAATCCTTGAGCCCGGCGACCTCGGCGTTGTCGCCGTCGGATTCATCGCGCCCAGCTTCGCGCAAAAATTTCTCGATGGCGGTAATGCCCTTTTGCACGAGCGAGACGGCGGCTTCCACGTCCTCTTTTTCCAGCGCGAGATTGGCCTTCGCGCGCGTGTTCATCATCAGCACGTAGGGGCGAAATTGCTCCACCGTCCAGGCGAGTTCGTCGTCCGGCGAGTGCTTGGAGACGAAGCTGAACATGTCGAGGTTGCGCTTGGTGTCGCGCACGACGCCGGACCAGTCCTGCAGTTGAAAGAATGCGAGATAGCGGTGGTAATACTGGATGCCCTCGGCTTGCAGCTCGCCCACTTCTTCGGCGGTGAGCTTGAATTCCTCACCGCCCTGCTTGGCGCGATCCTTCTGCAGTTCGAGCAGGGATTCCGCATCGTCGGGGCGGTGGCCATCCGGCCGGCCCATCACCTCCATTTGCAGCACGCCCATATCGAGCCGCAGTTGCAGCTTTTCCCGGCCATCGGAGCCGGTGATTTTCCGCACCTGCAGCTTGCCCGGCTCGTACGGCCAGTCGCGCAGCAGATCACTCAAGTCAAAACTCATGCGCACGAACTATCCCGAGGAGCGGCAGTGTGTCAACGGGGTCGCAGAAACGGGGCGGTGATAATCGCGAATGGAGCGACAATTGGTGCCGCCAGTTTCACTGCTCGCTCCAGCGGATGCTGCGGCGCGGGCCGGGATAATGATAGTGCGCGTCGGAATCCTGAATGAAACCCTGGCGATTCACTTTCATGCCCTCGGCTTCCAAGCGCGTGCGTTGCAGCCGCGCGGTCTTGCGCGGCATCGTCGGGCTGATGCGGGCGTCGGAACTGACGAGACGATGCCACGGGAGCGCGGCGGATTCCTCCTCGGTGAGCCGGCTCATCACAAACGCCACGTGCCGCGCCACGACGTTCATGTGCACCGCGATGGAGCCGTAGGTGGTGAATTTCCCCTCGGGGATGAGCCCAACGAGGCGGATGACTTCCTCGCGAATGTTGGCAAAGGCTTTGGATTTCGGTTTCGGCATGACGCCCCGATATTTTTGCGAGGACTTCCGGGCCAGGCAAGTGCCGCGGATATCACCCGCGCCTCACGAGCGATCCCGCATCAACTTTCGCAGTGTCCGCCGCAATTCATTCATGTCGATCGGCTTCACCAAATGCGCCGCGAAGCCGGCCTGCCTCGAGCGTTGCACATCTTCCTCCATACCGTAGCCGCTGAGCGCGACGCCGCGCAGTCCGTAGCTGGCGTGCAAATGCTCCATCAGTTCGTCGCCGGTGCCGTCGGGCAAACCGAGGTCCGAGATCACGGCATCAAAGCTGTGCTGGCTGGCCGCCGCGCGAGCTGTCGCGATCGAATTTACCGCCGTCACGAGGTGCCCGGCCCGGGACAGCAAGCGCACGAGCACCTGCAAGGTCGGTTGATCGTCCTCCACCACGAGCAGCCGCATCGGCGGCTCCGGCTCCACTTCCCTCCCGCTGGGCACCACCGCCTCCGCTCCGGGAGCCTTCACCGGCGCCTCCCTTCCCACCGGCAACTCCACGGTAAACTTCGCCCCCGCACCGGGACCGGTGCTTTCACCGCGGATTTTTCCGCCGTGGAGATCCACCACGGCGCGGGCGATGGCCAGGCCCAAACCCAACCCCGGAAACCGTTGATCGTTGGCGGCCATTCCTTGTTCAAACGGCTGGAAAATGCGTTCACTCGCCGCGGGTTCAAAACCAATCCCATTGTCGCTCACCTCGATCCAGAGCCGTCTCCCGGGCGATGTCCCATCCTCGTCCCGGGTGCGTACTTCCACCCGGCCTCCCGACGGCGTGAATTTCACCGCATTGCGCAAAAGGTTCCAAAAGACTTGCTGCAACCGCGTGGCGTCCCCGTGCAACGCCGTGCGCTGGGCGTGCAACTCCAGCACCACCTCCAGCCGTTTTTCCCGCGCGTCATCCCGCATCATTTCCACCACGTGCCGCAACAAATCGTGCGCTTCGCACGGCTCCGCGCGCAGGGCCAGCTTGCCCCGGGTGACGCGCGTGAGATCCAGCAGATCGTCGATGAGCCGCGCCTCCAGCGCGACGTTGCGCTCAATCATCGCGAGTTGCTCCCGCACATGGGCTGGCAGGGATTCATCCTCCCGCAAATCCGCCGCCGCCATGAGCACCGGGGTGAGCGGCGTGCGCAGTTCGTGCGAGAGTTGCGCCAGGAAGTTGTCCTTCGCCCGCGAGGCGTTCTCCGCCTGTTCCTTCGCTTCGCGCCACGCCATCTCCACCTCCTTGCGATCCTGAATGTCGATGACGGAACCGATGTATCCCAAAAACTCGCCTCCCTTGGAAAATCGCGGGTACGCGGCGTCCAACGCCCAACGGTAGGCCCCATCGTGCCGGCGCAACCGATACTCCAGCCGAAAAGGCTCCCGATTCTCGTTGGCGGCGAGGAAAATCCTCACTGAAGTTGGCCCATCCGCGTCGTGAATGGCATCGAGCCATCCAAAGCCCAAGCCCGTTTCCGCGGTCTGCCCGGTGAATTCCAGCCACCGGTCATTGAGATGCACGCATTCGCCTTTCTCGTTGGTCACCCAGAGCATCATGGGCGAATGGTTCGACATGTTGCGGAACCGCTCTTCGCTCTCCCGGATGGCATCCTCCGCGGCCTTGCGTTGCGTGATGTTGTTGAACAGCACCGCCACCTTCCGGCTTTCCGGCTCACCCACGCGAAACGCATAGACGTCGAACCAACTCCGCAACGACTTGTATTCGTCGGCAAACCGGATGGGCTCACCGGTCAGAGCCACCCGCCCGTAGTTCTCCAGCCAATGCGGCTCGATTTCACTCACAAACTCGAGCATCCGCTTTCCCGTGGCGCCATGCATGCCCGCTTGTTTTTCAAACGCAGGATTTACTTCCAGGAACCGGTAGTCGACGGGCTTTTGACGTTCGTCGAAGAGCATTTCGATCACGCAAAATCCTTCGTCGATTGAATCGAACAAGGACCGGTACCGCTCCTCACTCGCGCGCAGCGACTGCTCCGCTTGTTTGCGCTCGGTGATATCAGTCACCAGCACCACCACGCCCTCCACCTTTCCGGCCGCGTCCTGGTGGGGCGTGTAGACCACATGAATCCATCGCGGGGCGCCCAGCCGATAGGCGGCCTCCGCTTCAAAGTCCTGCCTCTCCCCTGCCAGCGCCGCCTCGAAACGCGGCCGCACCACCTGCCAGGCCGCCTCGCCCAAGACCTCCAGCATCGTGTGCCCAATCACCTCCTCCCGCCGCAGGCCGAACCAATCCGTGTAAACCCGATTGCACATCCGGTAGCGGAAGTCCCGGTCCACATAGGACAAGAGCGCCGGCACCGCGTCGTTGATGGACTCCAATTGCCGAAGGTTTTGGCGCATCATCTCCGGGCTTCCCCCCAGTGATTCGTTGCCTTCAGTCACGACCCACCTCCAGTAAGAGACGGCCGTCCCAGCATAGGGACAACTTCCGGTTCAAAAACCGGAGCGACGACAAGGGTATTCAAAGGCATGGGCGCAAGTCGGGGTTGGGTGAGAAAACTCCCCGGACGCCAATCGGATGGCGGGGGAAAGATGGATGCTTCCAAGGTTGGGAATTTTAACCACACGCCAACCATACACCACCAGCGCACTTTTCGTCCTTTATTGCGATGCTTGCTTTCGCCTAGAAGGCACGTTCTTTCATTCATGAGCAACGAACCGACCACGCCAACCACGCCCAGCGATTTCATTCGAGACATCGTCGCGCGGGACCAACAGGCGGGGGCCTATCCGAAAATTCTCACGCGCTTTCCGCCTGAGCCGAATGGCTATCTGCACATCGGCCACGCGAAAAGCATCTGTCTGAATTTCGGCATCGCGCGCGAGTTTGGCGGGACGTGCAACCTGCGGATGGACGACACGAATCCCACCAAGGAGGACATCGAATACGTGGAGAGCATCCAGCGCGATGTGAACTGGCTGATTAGCGGCTGGGCGGACCACATCCTCGGGCTGAAGCCGCAGCCAGTGGAGCCGTTTTACGCGTCGGATTATTTCGAGCAGCTCTATGAGTTCGCGGTGATCCTCATCAAAAAGGGCCAGGCCTTTGTGTGCGATCTGACCGGCGAGCAGGTGGCGGTCTATCGCGGCGCGCCGGAGCGGCCGGGCAAGCCGTCGCCCAACCGCGACCGCAGCGTGGAGGAAAATCTCGACCTTTTTGCGCGCATGCGCCGCGGCGAATACCAGGACGGCGGCAAGACGCTGCGCGCGAAGATCGACATGGCGTCGCCGAATATCCATATGCGCGACCCGGTGCTCTACCGCATCCGGCACGCGGACCATCATCGCACGGGCAAAGCGTGGTGCATCTACCCAATGTACGATTACGCGCACTGCCTGAGCGACGCGATCGAGGGCATCTCGCATTCGATCTGCACGCTGGAGTTTGAAGTGCACCGGCCGCTCTACGACTGGCTCGTGGACGAAGTGGGCCTGTGGAATCCGCGCCCGCACCAGTACGAATTCGCGCGGCTGAACCTCAATTACACGGTGATGAGCAAGCGCAAGCTGCTGCAACTCGTGGAGGACGGTCTCGTGAAAGGCTGGGACGATCCGCGCCTGCCCACCATCTCCGGGATGCGCCGGCGTGGCGTGACGCCGGGGGCCTTGCGCGATTTCGCCTACCACATCGGCGTGACAAAATACATGTCGCTCACTGACGTCGCGGTGCTCGAGCACGCGATCCGCGGCGATCTCAATGCGCATGCGCTCCGCCGGCTCGCCGTGCTGCACCCGCTCAAGGTGGTGATCACCAATTTCCCGGAGGGCAAAGTAGAACCATGCGCCGCGGTGAACAATCCGGCGGACGAAAGCGCCGGGACGCGGGACATTCCGTTCACGCGCGAGATGTGGATCGACCAGGAAGACTTCATGGAGAACGCGCCGCCGAAATTCTTCCGGCTCAAGCCGGGCGGCGAGGTGCGGCTCAAGTACGCTTACATCATCAAGTGCGACGAGGTCATCAAGGACGCCTCCGGCAAGGTCGTGGAACTGCGCTGCTCGGCGGACCTCGACAGCAAGACCGGCGGGCCGACGGCGGGACGGAAGATCAAGGGCACCATTCACTGGGTCAGCGCGACACAGGCCATCGAGGCGGAGGTGCGGCTCTACGACCGGCTGTTTACCGAAGCCGATCCCGAGGCCGAAGGGCGCGATTTCAAGACGGTGCTGAACCCGGCCTCGCTGGAAGTCGTGAAAGCAAAACTGGAGCCCTCGCTCGCGGAAGCGAAGCCGGAGTTGCGGTATCAGTTTGAGCGCACGGGTTACTTTGCGCTGGACCCTGATTCCAAGCCGGGGGCACTGGTGTTTAACCGGACGATTACGCTGAAGGATACTTGGGCGAAGGAAGCGGGGAAGTAGCCGCAGCAGCCGTAAGGTAGTCAGTGACTTTGGCCGTCCGATTGGGGGTTGCTCATCGGCTCGTCCACGTTTTCCATTCCGGCTGTGCCACTCACCCTCCATCGCCGCTCATTCCTTGCCCTCGCCTTTGGTCTTCCGCTACTGCGAACGAACCGCGGTTGGGCGGCGTTGACGGATGCCGAATTGGCGGCTCAGGTGCCACCGGTGGTGCGGAAACGCGAGCCGCTGAACGATCCGGTGACGCAGTTTCGCACGGGAGCGTCGGCAGTCATTGAGGGCGCGATGGAGCAATACGTGCAGGTGATGGCGGAACATGCGGCCGCGCCGAAGCCGCGGCTGCTGGCGCTGCGCTGGGCGCTCGCTCGCTACGTGGATGAAGCGGCCCGCGCCGGCTATGCGAAGGACGTGCGCCACCAGCATCTCGACGGCAGCGTGACGTCGTTCGCGGCCGGCAATTACAAGTGCAACAAGCTGGTGGCGGATGCCTACGCCGTCGGCGCGGGCGTGGGGCTGAGCGTGGCGAAAGACTGGACCTCACCCGGGGAAGGCAACGGCTGGCCGGCCATGCGCGACGGCACTTCGCTGTGGCCACCCAAGGCCAATGAACTCGCGCGTGCCGGCTGGAATACCCGCAGCCTCACCGACGCTCGTCCGCTCCGGCAGGCCGATGAACCCAAGGCCGCGCCGGAACTCGGTGATCTGATCTGCTTTCCCTCGGAGGGGCAGTTCGGCCACGTGGGCCTCTACCTCGGCAAAAACCTGGTCCTGAGCGCAAAGGAAACGGGCCTGGAAATTGGCCCCATCGAGGCGGAGACGAAGGCGCACGGAGGGATCGTGCGCATCCGCAAATTCAACGGCTCCGGACGATAGTCGCAGCACCGGCGGCACTCGGTAGCTCGAAGCTCTGCGTCGAGTTCTACCAAAGGCAACCACCAATGTCCTCGACGCAGAGCGTCGAGCCACCGAGGTGCCGCCTGCTGCTGCTATGCGTTGAACGTGAAGGCCGCGCGCGTGCCGGTGACTTGAGAAATCGCGGTGGCGAGGATGAAGCCGTCGACGGGGCGCGTCGCGCTCGGCGTCGCGCCGGGAGCACCCGTGGTGTCGAAGAGGCCGTCCTTGTCCGCATCGAAGCCGATGAGCGCCGACTTCACGTTGCTGATCTTTGTGGCCGCCGCAAAGAGGCCCGACAGCGGATCCACTGCCGCAGCCATCGCGGCGATTTGGCGCGCGACGATGTTGCTGATGGAGCCATTCACGCCATCGGTCGCGCCGTCTCCGCCGCGGCCGGAGTAAAGGCCTTGCACCTGGCCATTGTCGAACACGCCAAGTTGATTGCCCACGTTGTCGCTCGGGCGCCCGATGAAGCCCACGGTGCGGAAGTTGTTTACGTTGCCGCCCGCGCCGCCTTTGCCGAGCGGATTGGCGCCGCCATTGCCGGCCTGCACGAGATTGATGGAGCTGTTGTAGTCTTTCGCCTGCGAGACATTCATGACGTCGCCACCCTTGCCGCCCAAGCCGCTCGCGCTGGCCGCTGCGCCGCCGCTGCCGGCGATGAGGAAGGCCGAGAGGTTCAAGGTACTTTGCGGAGTATTGATCCGCAGACCCGAGAGGTTGCCGCCAGCGCCGCCCGCGGTCTTGCCGGCGCCGCCGCCGCCGCCGAGGACACTCATGCCGAGCGCAAACTCCGACACCACCAGGCCGAATTCGCTGCCGAGCACGCCGCCGCCCGCACCACCTTTGCCGTTCACGGAGCCGCCGCCCACACCGCCGATGACGGCCATGAAGCCGCTATTGACGCCAAGCAGCGCATTCTGCACCGCACCGCCCGCACCACCGACACCGGTATTTCCCTGGCCACCATCACCGCCAATCACAACCGCGCTGTACAGCGAGGTGCGGGCGATATTGCTGGCATCGCGGAACATTGAGTTTTGCGCCGTGAGATTGACGACGCCTCCACCGGCGCCACCCGCCAGCGAGCCATCACCGCCTTCGCCACCGACCACGATGAGCGCCGGAACGGAAGCATCGTAGCCAACCATGTCCGGATCGAATTCCGTCACGCCGGAGATCGGCCGGCTGAAGGTCACTGCGCCGCCCACACCGCCGTTGCCCGCGGTCGCATTGCCACCGTCGCCGGCAAAGAGGCCCATCACCACATAGTTCACCACCACGGTGTTTTTGTAGAGCTGATCGTGGAAAGTCTCGGAGCTGAAACCCTGAATGCCACCACCCGCGCCGCCGCCCTTCATGCCGTCTCCGGCATCGCCCGCGGTGGCCCGCACCGTCACGGTGGAGTCGCGATGCGTATCCACCAGCGGGGGATCCGCCAGCGGATCGTCAAACGTGCGATCGGCTCCATCCAGTTTTAGCGTAACGCCATTGATGGCGCCGCCGGCCCCGCCGATGCCGCCCGTGGAAACTCCGCCGTTGCCGGCCGTAAGCGTGACCGCGAAGGGATCCTCCGCTTTTTCGGCGTCTTCATCGAGCGTGAGCGTGTAACGCAGGGAACTGATGGTGCCGCCGGCGCCGCCGTTGCCAGCCGGGCCAGTCGCGTTGCCGCCATTGCCTGTGGTTACAGTCAGGCCGCCTTGCAGCGCCTTCACCGACACTTTGGCGATATCGCCGCCCGCACCGGCGGCCGCGCCTTTGCCCACGCCGCCACTGCCCGAGGTGAGTTGCACTTCCCCTTCGGTGAGCGTGATGTCGAGCGCCAACATACCGCCGCCCGCACCGCCGCTCGCAGACTTGCCTGCGCCGGTGGGCGAACCGCCATTGCCCACATTGATTTCGATGGAAGCTTCCGCCACGAGTTTCGGCACCACCAGCGCGCCGCCCGCAGTCTTGAAGGTTCCCGGCGTCGTCTCGCCGTTGGGCCCCTTCACCGCGGGGATGGCGTTTGAGACCGAGCCACCTGCTCCCGCCGCGCCGTTCACGCTGTCTCCGCCCACGCCGGTCCCGAGCGTGATTCGCTGTGCATCAATGTTGATATTGGTGATCGCCCCGCCGGCGCCGCCTTTGCCAAGCTTCGTCCCCACGTCCAGGCCGTTGCCACCTTTGCCCGAGGTGAGCGTCACCTGCTTGCTGGCAAACGGCAGCGAGAATTGCTGTTCGCTCACAAAATTGGTGACCTCCGTGAATTGGTTCAGCGGCCCCGCCAGCGCCGCGATGCTCGACTGGGCACCCGTTTCATAGACGAACGCGAAATTCTTCAGCAGGGTGTCCGTCTCGAAATGGCTGCCAAGCGCGTAGACCGGTGCGGTGGCCGGCGCGCCGTTTACGAGCGTGAATTGCGCTTCGTCCACGGAGTTGCTCAAGACGACAATATCGTCGTCGATCAGGCTGTCATTGTCGTTCAGGAATTTCGCCTGCAGGGCCTTGCCAGTCAGCGAGGAGAGTGAAACCACCGGCAGCGCCAGGGCCACCGTGTCGCTCACGTCGTAGATGGTGAGTGCGCGCCCGGCTGAACTCAGTGCGAGCAGCCGCGTGCGATCCGCGCTCAAGTCCAGGTCATCGAGCCCGCCCGACGCCACCGGCGCGATGTCTTGCACGGGAATCAGCGTGTTTTCCGTCTGGCTGAAGGAAATCTGGAGTTCCTGGATCGCGCCGTCGCTCAACCCCACGAACGAGCCAGCCACGTCCGCGATGGGCCGGTTGTATTTGATCGGGTTGACGAAGATCTCCGCGACGAGATCCGTGCCGCTCACCTGCAACTGCACACCGTAGAGCGTGCCTTTGCCGTCCTTGTTCTCGACGACGGAGTAAACTCCGCCGCCCGGGAAAACTTCGGCAAACTTGGCCGGGGTGAAGCCCAACGAAATCGATTGCACCGCGAAATCACTGGCGCCGCCATCGTAGAAAATGCCGTTCCCTTGGTTGATAAACGCGGCCATGGTGCCGTCGCGATACAAGATCACCGCGTCCTGTTTGCCGTCACCGTTTACATCCGCCGCCAGGCCATCCACGGGATTCACGCCAGCGCCGGGAATGGTTGCACTCACGCCGTCCTGCACGATGGACGAGAAGCCCGCGCCACCCGCCAGGTTTTCATTCACGACCATCAGCGCCGTGCCGGAATCGGCCACCAACACATCGTCCAGGCCGTCCCCGGTAAAGTCCGCGGTGACCAGCACGCCGGCGATCGGCGTGCGATTGGTAAAGTTGCCGCCCACAATCTTGCCGCCCGCTCCACCCGGCGTCCCCGCGCCACCATCCCCGCTGCGCACATCGTATTGCGAGCTCGCGCTCTGCACATCGAGGTTGAGCACATTGCCTCCGCCGCCGCCCGCCCCGCCATTGCCGGTGCCGCCGTTGCCGGCCCTCATGGTCACTGCGCCGGAGGAGGTCGTTTCGATCACCGTGTTGATGCTGCCACCCGCGCCGCCCACCTTGCCATTGGCGCCGTCGCCGGCGATCAAATGATAGCTCGGCGTGCCCACCGGCGAGCCGGCAAGCACCGAGGCGAGGCTGATAGTGAAATTCGTGATGCTGCCCCCGGCCACGCCCGTGCCGGCGACCGCCACACCGCTCGGGCTGCCGTTGCCGGCAAAGACCTGCAGATTGTCGCCGCGATCCACCTTTACATTAGTGATTGAGGCACCCGCTTTGAACTGGGCGTTCGCCTTGGCAAAATTGAATTCGTCCTGCACGCCCGGCGCAAAAGGATTGATGTCGATCGGCACGAGCGCCCCATCGTCGACGCTCGAGGTCACGATATTGCCGGTCACGATGTCCGACTCCACGCGAAACGCGCCGTCGCCCGCGTAGAGACCATTGAGCGTCCCGGAGATATCCACGTTGCTCACCGCACCGCCAGTGATGATCCGGCCCACGCTGCCTTTTTCCCCCGAGAGCGGGCGCGTCTTGATGCCGACGATGTCGCTGGCCAGCAGCACGCCGCCGTCTTCGCCGTTGGCCGGATCGTTATCCGAATCGGTCAAGGTTCCGTCGGCATTGAGATTGGCGACGATGTCGCCGATGTCGCCGGTGAGTTCGATGCGCAGGCCCGGGCCCGCGGAGATGCTCGTGATGTTGAAGCCATCAAACCACACGATGGCGCGGCCCGCCGTGACTTTGACGAGCTGCACCGAGTTTTCGCCGACGGAGGTTTCGCCCGTCGACGGGCTGTCGCCTCCCAGCAGGTTGGCCCCATGCACAAGCAAAGCGGGGGCGATACGGGACTCCAGTGGCTCGATCGAATGGACCGACGTAGGGCGAGAAAGCTTCGGCTGAATCATGTCGCGAAAGTCCAAGCACAATTGATGCCGTGGCGAATGGCCTTAAACTAAAGTGCCATCGTTATCTTATTAGTCTCAATTTTCCTCCGATATTTCCGAGGCGGCCTGGAATGCTGATGAACACAGGATCTCAGCCGCCGTATAAAATCCGAACACGTACTATTACCATATCGCGGCCAGGCCCCGAAATTCTCCGCAAAATAATTTCTAGAATCCGGCGGCGGCGTGTTTGTTTCGCGTCGACGAATCGCGCGCGTCATTCACCCATCAACTCCTTGAGCTGTTCCTCCGTGAATTGCATCGCGTGTCCCCGCCACTTTTCTTTGCGGCTCGCGTTCAGATAAATCAGCGTCGGCACGCTCTTGATTTCCCATTGCCGGAAGAAGTCGTGCGTCGGATCAATGGCGACCGGGTACTGCATCGCCCGCTGGGTCATGAAATCCCGCACCTTCTGGGTGTTCTCGGCCGACACCGCGATGAACTGCACCTTCTGGCCGTATTTCGCGTACAACTCATTCATATGCGGGATGCTCGCGACGCACGGCCCGCAATAGGTTCCCCAAAACTCCAGCACGATCGGCTTCCCATCCGCCGGCTTCGCGCCTTGCACCATTTGGAGTTTCTGGCCGGCTTCACTGTTGAATTTGCGCGCTTCACCCTCGCGGTAGTCCTTGATGAACCAGCCCGCCGCAGCGAGGACGATGACGGTAATGAACTTCGCAAGATCACTCATATTTCAAGCTCTCCTAAGCAATCTCCGGGCCTTGCGCGGAATTGGGGCGCGCTGGCATGGTTCTCGTGCGAAGTTAGCCGTAAGCGAGTAAGCAGTGAGCAGTCGCGCTCCTCGCCTCCCGGCATCTCGCTTTCGACTGCTCACTGCTCACTTCCTCCCCACCTCTTCCCCTCGACACCCCGCTCCCCTCAGCTTTACGCTCCACGGCAATGACCAGCGCCATCATCGTCGCCGCCGGCAGCAGCCGCCGCATGGGATTCGACAAGATTTTCGCCCAACTGCACGGAAAGCCCGTGCTGTATTGGTCGCTCGTCGCTTTCCAGGAATGCCCGGTGATCGACGAAATCATCGTGGTCACCCGCGATGAGCGCGTCGATGAAGTGCGCAAGATGGCCCGCGTGGATAAGCTTTCGAAAGTCGTGCAGATTGTCCCGGGCGGGGCCGAGCGGCATCTCTCCGTGTGGAACGGTCTCCGCGCCGTGCGCAGCGAAGGCAGCCAGTTCGTCGCCATTCACGACGGCGCCCGCCCGCTCGTGACACCCAAGCTGATCGCCGATTGCCTCGCGCTCGCGCAAAAGCACGGCGCCGCCTGCTGCGCCTCGCCGGTGCCCGACACGGTGAAGCGCGCTTCCTACGAGATGATGGTGGGCGAGGAAGTGGAACGGAAAAACCTGTGGGCCATGCAAACCCCGCAGATCTTCAGCAGCGCGCTCATCCTGCAGGCCTACGCCTCGCTCATGGCGCGCAACGAACTCGTGACCGACGAAGTCAGCGCCATCCAAAAACACGGCAAGCGCGTGGCCCTGCTCGAGAACCAGGACTACAATTTCAAGATTACCTTCCGGCGAGACCTGCCGCTCGCGGAGCAAGTCATCGACATGCGCCGGGCCAAAAAGGAAGAGCCGGAAGTGACATAGGCTGCGACTCGACCGGGCGCCGGGCCCGAAGACGCATCCTCAATTCCGCAAAATTTCACACGGGTGAATTCAAAATCTCCTTGCGAATCGCCTAGCCCATCGGCATTCTGACAATTCGCCTTTGAGCACGACCCTATCGTCTAGAGGCCTAGGACACCGCCCTTTCACGGCAGTAACCGGGGTTCGAATCCCCGTAGGGTCGCCAATGCGAAGCAATGCGAAGCATGGGGAGAGAAACTGCGGAACGCTCTGCTACAAATCCTTCAGCGTAAACGGCCGCGGCCTTTTGCCATCGATATCCGCAAAACCGTATTCCTCCCCGAGCGCCGCCGCGACGAGCACCGAGCCGCTCTTTTGCAAAACCTCGGGATCTCCAGCCAACGCGGCAACCGCGCGACCGATGTATTCCGGGCTTTCGGAATTGCTCAGATCGAAGATGCCGGCGGCGAGTACGGCCTCGGTGCGGACCAGGCCCGGATACAGCGAGACGACTGTGACGCCGTGCGGGCGAAGTTCATGCGCCATGTCGGCGGCCATGCGATCCGTCGCGGCCTTGGCGAGGCCGTAGACCACGTTGCCACCGTACTTTTGCGCGGCCCACGATGAGATGTGCACGATCAGCCCCCTGCCCGCCGCCGCCATTCGCTGAGCGGCTTGCTGGCTCGCGACGTAGGCCGCGCGCACTCCGGCGGTGACCATCGCTTCCCATCGCCACGCCGGTTGCTCCCAAAACGGCGCCCGCCACGTAAATTTTCCATCCTCCACCATGCGTTCGTAGCCGCCCCACGCGACGTTGACGAGGATGTCGAGACGACCGGCGGATTCGTCGATGTGCCGAAAGACGTCCGCCACGGCGAGATCGTCGGTATGGTCGCACGGGATTTTCGTGATGCCCGCTTCCAGATCCGTTTGCGCGATGCTCCGGCCGGTGGCGAAGACCTTCGCCCCGGCGTGCGCCAGGCCCAGCGCGACTCCGCGGCCCACCCCGCGACTGGCGCCTGTCACGAGGGCAACGTGTTGGCTCAGATCAGGCATGGCAGTATTGCGAGCCGGACCGCGGCCAAGCCTACCGCGAGATGTCTTCCTGCCCGAGCGTCTTGAAGCCGCTGGCGTGGAGGACGTGGAGCGCGCAGTCATTGTCCTCGACGTGAAGCGCGAGGGCCGCCTGGCCGTGGGGCCGAATGAGCAGGGCGTAGCTACCGAAGATGTTCACTTCCGCGGCGAGCAGCGCGGCGAGCATGTCGCCAAGCTGCGTGGCCTCGCGCAGTTCCACCACCAGGAGCGAGCAGGTGGAGTACGGGATGTTGCTCAGGTGAAAAACGCCCTCGACGCTCTCCGGGTCGCTCACCACGACGCGGACGATGGCGGAGTCCGCGCTGGCCTCGATGCTGGTCGCGAGGACGTGAATGTGGTGCTCATTGAGGAGCTTCACCACATTCAAAAACGCCCCCACCTTGTTCGGCAGGAAAATGCTGAACTGCGTCACCCGTTCGTCGCCCTCCTTGGACGGGCTGTTGGCGAACTTTTGTGGCGGCGTCTTGGCGGGCATCGACTATTTGTAAGAGTAAATCAGCGCCACGGAACCGGCCTCACCCTCGGTGACGTCGATCTTCACGAGATACGGACCGCTGGCCGTGGGCGAGAACCCCGCGGCGGCGCGCGTGCCATCTTCATGCAACTGCGCGGCCACCGGTTTGCCGGTCTCGTCGTAGACGGTCACGGCGAGTTTCCTGGCGTTCCCGGCGGCGGCGGCGGTGAACCAGTACTGGTTGCCGGCGTAGAGATTGACCTGCACGATTTTGGGCTGGCCTTGCTTGATCGTGCCGCTCCAAAAACCGTCGCGGACCTTGAAGCCATCGTTGCCCCACGCGCCGGCCAGTTCCAGGGCCGAGGCGCGGGCGGCCACGCGATCGTCTTCGGGTGCGGCGGCAAACGCGCACCACGGTCCGCCAACAGTAACGAGTGCAAGGAGAAGAGGGAGACGTTTCATCGAGCTATTTGGTCGAAATCTTTTTCAGGACGCCGGCGGCAAGTGCGTTGAGCTTTTTCACCTCTTCTTCGGACGGCGTCGTTTCATGGCCGTGGCTGACCGCCTTGCTGATATCAAAAAGAGTGGTGCGAACTTCCGTCATCAAATCGGTGTCGATGATTTTCTTCGGCATCTTGGCGAGCTTTTGCACGAAATGATCGACGACCGCCGGCTGCCGCAACACGCGCGCACCTTCGGGGGTGTAATTCTTGGAAAGATAAGAAGTGACGACTTCCGTGCCCCGCAGCCAGCCGCCCAGCAGCACGAGAATCACGTAATCCTTGTCCTGATTCGCCTCCATCGCGTCGGTGACTTCATTTTGCACGGACTCGAGTTCCTCCAACAGCGGCTCCCAGTTCCCGGAGTCCGCGAACTCGAGCAGGTTGTTCGCGCGATCCTGCAGTTGCTTTTGCACGCCCAGCCCTTTGCAAAGCGCCATGATGTCCCGCGCGATATTGCGCACCAGCGGGGCGTCCTGCGCTTCCACGGCGAGGTAGCCGTCAGCGATGAGACTACCGAGATTCAAGGACAGTTGCGCGCGATTGACGAAGCTGGTCGTCGCACCTTTGCGAATGAAGGCGGTCCAGTCGGGCTTGCCCTTCTTGCCCAGAGCCACGAACAATTCGCTCGGCGTGGGCATCGAAATGGGTTCCCCGATCGAGGCGCCAAGAATGTCCTCCTTGCTGAGGGCTGCCGCCGCAACCGCTGCCGGTGCTGTTGTCGCTGCCGGTGCCGGGGGCGCTGCTGCCGCGGGGGCCGCTGGCGCCGGTGCATCCTGACCACCCGCCTGCACAGTCACGGCGAGCACGGCAAAGAAAAGGGAGCGTCGAAACATGATCATCGTTGTAGGGACACACCGCGCCGGTGTCGAGAGATTGTGTTTGCAGGCGGCTCTTCCCAGCGCCGCTGCATCCATCGCTCGAAGCACCATCCTATTGGGTGCTGGGTGTTGGGTGTTTGCCACGTATTTTCTTTTTCGCCTGATTCGCCCGTTCAGTGGGCCCTCCTTTTCGTCGCGGCTTCCCGCCGTATTTTTCCAGTTTCCCCTCGTCACCCGTCACCCGCCCTCGTACACTGCCGTTCTTCATGAAAGCCAAAGTGATCGTCATGCCCAAACAGAGCATCCTCGACCCTCAGGGCGTCGCCGTGCGCGACGCCATGCGCCATCACGGCTTGCCCGGCGCCAAGAGCGTGCGCGTGGGCAAGATGATTGAAATGGAAATCGACGGCGCGGATGAAGCCAAGCTGCACGCCATCGCGCGGGAGATGCTCAGCAATCCCGTGATTGAAGATTACCAACTCGTGCTCGAAAAGTAGACCTGCATGCGCGCCGCCGTCATTCGATTCCCGGGATCCAACTGCGATCAAGATTGCCACCTCGCCCTGTGCGAAGCGGGCTTTGCCACCGACTACGTCTGGCATAAAGAAACCAGCGTAGGCGGGCGTGACCTCATCGTGCTGCCAGGCGGGTTCAGCTATGGCGACTATTTGCGCTGCGGCGCCATCGCGCGCTTCTCGCCCGTGATGAAGAGCATCGTGGAAGAAGCGAAGCGCGGTGTGCTGGTGCTCGGCGTCTGCAACGGCTTTCAAATTCTGTGCGAGAGCGGGCTTCTGCCGGGCGCGCTCATCCGCAATCGCGACCTGCACTTCATCTGCGAGCACGTGCATCTGCGCGTGGAAAACACCGCCAACTCCTTCCTGTGCGCGAGCCAGGTGGGAGACGTGCTGAGCGTCCCGATTGCACACGGCGAAGGAAATTACACCGCGGACGCCGAGACGCTGCGCGCCCTCCAGGCCGAGTCGCGTGTGCTGGTGCGTTACTGCGACGCCAGCGGAAAAGTGACGCCCGAGTCCAACCCCAACGGCGCCATGGACAACATCGCCGGCATCTGCAATGCCGCCCGAAACGTCTTCGGCCTCATGCCGCACCCCGAGCGGGCGTGCGACAAACGCCTCGGCAGCGCCGACGGTCGCGTAGTCTTTGCGAGCATCCTGGCATCGCTGGCCAAGGCGAAGGCGGCGTAGCACGCCGTACGTAGTCCCGCCTTTAGGCGGAACAATACGATCGGCGCGCCGGTTCGCCCTCGCGAGCTCCAAGCGATCCGGCCCTCTTCCTTGCGTAGCTTGAAACTCCTGCTTCAAGTTTCTGAGATCTGGAACATCCGGGAAAGTAGATCTATTTCCGTGTTTCAATTGAGCCATGCCCGTCGCCGCTGAAATCCGCCGCCTGCAACTCCTTCGCCTTGTCGAAACCCTGCACGATCTACTCGGCATCCTTCGTGCCATTCCTGCCTGTCCACACACCGCCCATTTCTCCGTCTGCGCCGAACGAGCCGCGCATTTCCTTTCTCATGGCTTCACCCAACGCGAATTGACAGACCTCTCCGCCACCATTTGCCACGCCTATGGCGAGCCATGCGGCCGCGGCACCTTCGCCAGTTACGAGACGCCTGCCGGTTTATCAGAAACCACGAATTTCGATACCTTTCGCCGCGCCGCCTTCGACCGAGCCCTCGCCCTTCGCAACCCGGAAGCCGAGTGAAATTCCTTACCTATTCAAGACAGTCGCAGGTTCACCTCTGCGGCACCATGCCCAATGATCCTCATCGCCCAAGGCGGTCTCGTGGTTTTTCTGTTCGCGATGGTCCTCTTTGCAGGAATCGCCTTGATCGGACTCGTCGCGTTGTCTCTCACGTTCACGAAAAATCGGCACCATTGGACCACTCTCGCCTGTGCCTTGCCCGCTTTTGTTCTGGGCCTTTGGATGACGGTCACACACGGTCTGCCGGGGCCCGACAGCATACTCGTCGCTTACATCCTGACCTGGTTGAATCTTCTCTTTGGCGGCCTTGCCGTGGCTCGCTGGTGGCATGGGCGCCGCCAGTAACCTTCGCTGAATGCGGATTGGTAGACGTCTGACCGCCAGCAACGGCCTGCCTGGGCCTCAGAGCATTCTCATCGCCTGCATCCAGAACTGGCTGATTCTCCTCATCAGTTCCCTCGCTCTTCTTCGCTGGTTCTCCAATCGGTGCAATTGAACTTCCGCCCCTCGCAAACGTCGTCCGGCCAATCTACGCCCGAGGACGGCGTCTCAAGAATAGTCCCACGGCAACGCCAACCCCAAACACCGCCAGGTTCGTCAGCAATGGGTGGTTGCGCGCGTAAGCTAGGCCTTCCTCCGCGACCTGTTTCGTCTTTTGCTGCACCGACGTCCAAGTGTCCTTGATCTGCGCTTGCAGCGCTTGGGCCATTTGACCCACGCCTGCTTCCGCACTGGATGCGGCCTTGCTCACTTTTGTCTTCCGCTTCTTCATGGTCCTTTCTTGGTCGCGTCCTTCGCCTCTTTCGCCGCATCCTTGGCCGCGTCTTTGACGTCCTCCGCGGCATCGCGGACCTTCTCGCCCGGGCGCCGATCCAGTGCGTCGTCGACCTTGTCTTTGGCCTTCTCGGTGACGGTTTTTTCCTCGCAGCCCGGCAGGGCCAGGAGCGCCGTGGCGGCAATGATGGCTTGGTGTAATTTCATGTCTAGTTCCTCGGAGTCTTGCTCAACGCGCGGGGAGGAGCCGGTCGCTGCGGCTTTGGTGAAAAGGGAGGCCTCGTCCGCGGTGGCACTCTTGTCTGGCTTACTGAGGCTTTGGCTCTTCTTTCTTTCCATCTCTATCCTTCTCCTTGTCGTTACCCTTGCCCTTGCCTTTGCCGCGCGTGGGCGCGGGGTCGGCGGCCGGTTCAGGCTTACCGCGTGGCTCCGGATTTTTCGCCGCGGGACGCGGCTCCGAAGGATTGGGCGCTTCCCGTTTGGGATCGTGAATGATGGGCTCAGCAGGTTTGGGCGGCGGCGGTAATTTGCGCACCGGGTCCGCCTCCTTGGGATTGCGCTGCGGAATGCTCTCGTCCGGCTTGGCGTTGGGGGGAACGCGCGGTTCGACAACACCCTTTCTTTTACCCGGTTTGGTTTCACCGGCCGGATCGGCCTTCTCTTCCCTCCGCACAAAAGGCTTCAGCACGGAGTCCTTCGGTTTCGAGGGTTTGACTACATCGGCCGGATTTTCCGGCACCGTGTCGGGCACTTTGACTCTGGGTACTTTCCCGGTGGACGGTCTTTTGACCGGGGCCGGGATTGGATTTGCTGGTTCCTCGGCGCCGATGATCTTTTCCCTTCTCGAAGTCGGTGGCGCGGCCGGCTCCGTCTGGAATTTTGCACGCAGTTTCGAGACCTCTTCCTCCGTCCCGGCGTCCTTCCAGCCGCGGTCCACCTCGGTTTTTTCCACCTTCGCGGCGAATTTCTTCGGCGCTTTTGCCGGGCCCGCGGCGAACGGAAGCGCCATCACGCGCAGCGAGTCCCCTTCCACTTTGGCCTGCAATCGCTCGGCGCGCGCCTGGCGCGGATCAAAATCATTCTCTTCCCGCCGATCCAGTTTCAGGCGGCGAATCGGCTGCGCGCTTTGCCGGGAGATCACATCGTACTGCGGTCCCTCGTTGTGGACGACGTTGTTGACGTAGCTAATCCGCGTGATGTTGGTCGTCTGGTGGATGATCGTGATGTTTTGCCGCGGCTCGATCAGCACCGTCCGCAAACGGGGCGCGCCAAAATTGCGGGTCTCAACAAAGCTGTAGTTTGCCGGGCCGATGTCGTAATCGGAGTCCACGCGAGTCGTGAAACCGATTTTGCGCGTAAACCTCGCCTCCGGCGGGAGCGGCGCCCAGCCGACGTGGTCCGCACTGTGCCGCCAGGAAACCCAGGCCGGGCCCCACTCGGTATCCGGCACCCACACCCAGCCGATGCGATCTACGCGCGCCCAGCGCCCGTAGTGATACACGGCCCAGGAATACGGCTCTTCGGAATCCCAGGTCCACCCGGCATCCGTATAGAGCCAGTGCCCGTCGCTGTAGGGTCGCCAATCCCGATCCACGTCGCGCGGTTGCCAGCAGTAGCCGTAGTCGCCCACTTCGCGCCAATCGCCGTAGGATTCGAGGCTGTCGTGGAAAAAGTCCACCGAGACGTGGACCGCGGCGGAAGCCGGAGCAATGGGTGCGGCCAGAAAAACCGCAGCGGCGAGAAAGGAAGGGAGTAGTTTCATAAGTCAAAAGGATTCCAGGGGGACGCAGGCCGGCGGACGGAGGCTCCTGCCGCAGTATTGAGTCTGCGCGGGATCCGCCGGGGACCTCGTCAGGTCACTCGGGGATCGTCGTCCGGCTGTTCGGATGTCGGATCATGCGTTCTTCAGTCGTGGTCGTGGTGGTGGTTTGCTCCTCCACGGTGGTGCAGGCGGGGAAAGCGAGGGCGGTCGCCAGGGCGAAGCCCAAAAGGAAGAGTGTTTTCATGTTTTGGCAGCCCGATGGGCCCTTAGTCCTTTTTCTTCTTCGTGGTCGTGGTCGTCGTCGTGGTTTGCTTCTCCTCGACGACGGGCGGGACGACTTTCACCGCTTTGCGGACGATCACCTTGGAAACCACCATCTTGTCGCCAACCTTCGTGTAATAGACCGTGACCGGCAGGCCGGATTTCACGGTCTTGATGGAGACGGGCTGCCCATCCTCGTCGAGGTAGGTGGTCGTCTTGCTGTAGGTGTAGCGGAGCGGCTCCGGGGAGGTTTCCGAGCGGATTTGGAACGTGTCGTCCCCAAATTCGGTGATGGTCCCGGCCGACGTGACAACCGTGGTGGTGGTGGTCGTTTCTTCTTTCACGGGCGCCTGGGCGAAGCCGGCGGAGCCAGTGAGCACCAGCGCGGAGAAGATGGAGCCGGTGAGTATGCGATTTATGTTTTTCATCGCTATGTAATCGCGCCGGACCTCGCGCTGGTTGTAGCCGGAGTCGATTTAACTGACTCCCCGGGTGATTTGACCGACCGAAAGCAAATCCTTGTGCCCAAACAAGCAGACGGCCAGTTTCGCGAGCCCAAGTTGGATGCGCGTCTTGATGGTACCCAGTGAGATGCCGGTGCGGGCGGCGATTTGCCGCTGGGACAGATCCTCGTAAAAGGCGAGCTTCACGGCCCGGCTCTGCGCTTCAGGCAAGGTGGCCAGTGCCCGCTGCATGTGGATTCTCCGTTCGGATTGCGCGACGTCTTCCTGGACGTGGGTCCATCCTTCAAACTGGCAGTGCTGCTCTTCGGCATAGCGCGCCTGTCCCTGCCAGACAGCTTCCCGCCGGCGGAGCCGATCAATGGAGCGATTGCGCGTGATCGTGGTAAGCCACGAGAGCGCCCGGCCCTTGATCGGGTTGTAATTATCGGCTCGCTCCCACACTTCCATGAAGACGCCCTGCACCGCGTCTTCGGCGTCCGACTCGTTTTGCAGCGATTTCATGCTCAAGCTCTTGAGCAAGACGTGGTAGCGGCGGTGCAGGAGATCCAGTCCGATTTGGCGCCGGGCCTGGATCATGGCCATGAGTTGCTCGTCAGTGAAGTCGGACGGCGATCCGTTCGGCGGGCCGATGGTGGTGGATTCAAGTGTTTTAATCATAAGTTTGGTGCGTTAAAAAGACACGATTCGAAAAGTGAAGAGGGCCAGGACGAGGAAGATCAGACCCAGAATCAACCCGACGATCCTGAGCGCCCGGCCGCGAATGAAGATGCCCACAAGGTAATAGATCCCGAAGAAGACGAAGCCGGCGATGACCATCGAGATGAGTGGGTCGAACATGATGCGAGGCCATTTGGGCTTTGCTGGAAAGGGTTTGGAACGACTACCGCTCCCCGGCCTCCGGGCGCATACTGATGACCACCTGTTTCCCGTCCGCGGGCACAGCATTGCGGAGACGGCTCACCGCCGCGTCCATCATGCCATAACCTCCCGCACGGGTCCTGAGACGAAAAGACGATCGGGCGAACTCGGCAAATCCCTCAATCACCTGAAAGTACGCCAGGTAGGTGCTGTGCATATCGTCGGCGTGCATCAGCGGAAAGATGCTGTTCCCCACCAATTCCCCCGGCTCATAGCCCAGCACCGGGCGAACGGACGGACTCTGCCAAACGATCAGCCCACCCCGATTCACGACTGTCACCACATCCGCGATGCTCTCGAGCACGGCATTCCACTGCTTTTCCCTCGCCCGCAATTGTTCCTGGGCCGCCTGCACCAGATAGGCCCGGCCTTCCGGATCCACGATCGCATCGACCTGCCCCCGGGCAAAAGTGGACAGCCTTCGTTCGGCATTGGCCAGGCGCAGGGCCATGGCGCTCGCTTTCGCGACTTGGCGCGACGTGGAAACTGGACGGGCGGAATTCTTGTTCATGCGTTTTCCGTCTGTGGCAAGCCGAGCGCCAGGAGCACTTCGTCCTCGTCGCTCAGGTTGCCGATGATTAGCAGTTCGGGAGCCGGACTCAGTTTCATGATCGTGGGTGTGACCACGATTCCATCCGCCAGCGCGCGCATCGGCTCTTCGAGGATGTTGACGATCTCGATGCGATGGCTGCCGGGAAAATGCTTCCGACAAAGAGCATATAGATTCGACAGGGCGCGCACGGAATTCGGCGCACCGCTCGCGAGATAAATCCGGAAGACATATCCCCCTTTCAGTGGTTCCACGGCCGGCGGGGTTTGGTTCATTGGTTCCTCATTCCTTTCATTTCTGCTGAGCCCTGCTTCCTCCCTTTTTCCGTCGTCCCGCCTGGATTTCCTCCGGCAGCGATTCGAGGATCGGCGAGGGAAATGCCCGTCTCGCTGAAGACCAGTCCGCGCTCTTGATTCGAGTGCTTCGAGCCGCGGCATTTGACGATCGACAGCGCCCGGTTGCGTTCGCCATCCACCAGGGAATACGAGATTTGAATCCACGAATCCGCGATGGTCGAGACGTGCAGCGCCGTGGTTTCCAAGTGCGGATCGACTCCCTCGAGCAAGCTCGTGAACAACACGGTGATGCCCGCGTTTCGGCACAGGTAGATGAGGCGCTCGGCGACGGCGCGCGCCGCCATGCCGCCCCCCACGCGGGCCAGGGCCGAGAGAGGGTCGACGGCCACACACCGCGGCTTATGCTCGGTGATCAGCCTCTTCAGATGCATGAAATGCTCCTCGGATGACGCCGCCTCCGAGCGAATGGCCTCCATCCGCAGCAGCCCGCTGAAAAGGTGCGGCGCGAGGTCCACTCCCACCGTGGCGAGATCCCGGGTGATGTCGCGCGAGTTCTCATCAAACGAGATGAACAGCGCGCGTTCTTCCCGCCGGCAAGCGGCGTGGATGAATGTGCCCGCGAGCATCGATTTGCCGGTGCCGGAACTGCCGGTGATCAAGGCATTCGTGCCGCGGTAGAAACCACCCGACATCATCACATCCAGCCGTTCGATCCCGGTGGAAACCCGCTCCTTGAAAGGTTGTGGCTCGGGGTGGACGCCGTTGGAAGAGCCCACCTCCACGCCGGTCGGGCCGATCACAAACGGGACCTCGTTAAGGGTGTGCGGAGAGCCGCGGTACTTGAGCACGCGCATCGTCCGCACCGCCACCCGTTCCTGCACCCGGAGATCGAGCAGCACGGCGCAATCGGCCATGAAAGGCATGAAGCCATACCGTTGCGCGGTAGCGGGTTCGTTACCCTCCACCTTGGTGGTGAGGATGCCCGTAAATGCGTGGAGCAAGAGCCATTCGTGGAGCCGGTAAAGTTCGCGGCACTCCGCAGCGGGATCGTCCAGCAGGGTGAGCAGCACATCGATGGCATCGAAAACAATCACCTTCGCCCCGATTTCGCGCGCCTTGGCCTCCACCCCCGCCAGCAACCCACAGAGATCGAAGCCGCCCGCCTTCACCGCATCGGCACGCATGCAGGCATCGACAAACACGATCTGCTTTTTCTCGAGTTCGTGCATGTCCCAGCCGAATGCTTGCGCGTGGGACGACACGCGGCGCGCATCTTCTTCAAAGGCCACAAAGATCCCCGGCGCGCCGAGGTGCGTGGCGCCGCTCACCAGGATTTGCAGGGCCAGCACCGTCTTGCCGCTGCCAGCGCCGCCCATGAGCAGGGTCGTGCGCCCCAGCGGCAATCCCCCGGCGGTAATGTCGTCAAAGCCCTCAATGCCACTGGAGAATTTCTGCAGCGCCTCGCCTCGCATCTTGTCGCTCATTTCGCCTCCAGGCTTCCGCATTTGATGCAGCGTTTGAGCGCAGCGGCTCCCTCGCCAACGGTTTCGAGAAACTCGTGCTTACACGCCTCCGGTGGCAACTGGATCTGCCAGGTGATGTTTCGCGTTGGACCTTCCGCCTTCTTTGGATTGCTCATGGTATTCCCTCGTGCTGTGTCCGAGACGACGTGACTTTTTCCTCCACTCTCGGACTTCCCGAGAATCGCCGAACCCGGCCAGTCTGGCCAATACCTCCTCGGCGAATCGGCGATAGCTAATAAGCATGGGGCCAGCGGCGATTCGGCTGCGTAAGCCTACAACGTCCAACGATTACAACTGGCGGCGATAGCTTTTAGCTATGACTCGCTGCGGTCCGGTGCATGGGGCAAACTGGGCGCAAGAAATCCTGGGACTCTTTGTCTTGCTCTGACGGCCTCAAAAAACCCCTCGCTTGGCCATCTGGGCCGGTCACTTCTGCCTACGCCGTCGACCGCTTTGCCACAGACTCATCGAGGAAACGTGGCGTCTGGATGCAACACGGCATGGACGGTCCGGAGCAATTCATCTGCGCTATAGGGTTTTGGAAGAAACGCCTGTGCCGCAAAAGTTCCGATGTCGGCGGCCAGGGAGCGGGTGCCGCTGGTGGCGATGACCTTGACCTGCGGAACAAGTGCCCGGATGGCCAAAATGGTGGCTGGCCCGTCCATGATGGGCATATCGATGTCGGTAATCAGGAGTTGGGTGGGAATGGGATTTTTGGCACACAAGACCACGGCCTGTGGGCCGTCGGCCGCGACCATCACGCGATACCCGCACGTTTGCAGAGTCAGGGCGAGAATACTGCGGATTGCCGCTTCGTCGTCCACGACGAGGATCAGTTCGCCCTTTCCTGCGGGCGGTGCGCCGCGCTTGGTTTCGGCAGCCATCGGCTCAGGGTCCAATTGGGCCGGTAGAAAGACTTGGAATTCCGTCCCTCGGTGCAAGACGCTGGTGACGTGTACAAAACCTCCGTGAGCCTCCACGATCTTCTGCACGGTCGAGAGCCCGATGCCGGTGCCCTTGCCGGGAGCTTTAGTGGTATAAAACGGCTCGAAGATGCGGGCGCGCACCTCCTCGGACATGCCCGTGCCGGTATCGGCGACCGTGAATCGCAGATAAGAGCCGGCGGTGGCTTCGGGCACCAGTCCGCCATGGGTGGCGTCAATCTGGCAGTTGCCGACCGTCAGCGAGAGCGTCCCGCCCTTGGGCATGGCGTCGCGGGCGTTCACGCATAGATTCAGCAGGACTTGATGGAGTTGTGTCGTATTTCCAATGAGCGGCCAAAGGTCGGGGGCAAGTTCCGTGCGCATGCGGATCGACTTCGGGAAAGTGTGCTGGGCGACGTTATTGATTTCTTCCACGAGGACACCGACATCGACTTTGACACGTTCATCTTCCGTTCCTCGCGCAAACGTCAGCACCTGTTTCACCATATTCGCCGCGTGCTGGGCACTCTCATCCACAATGTCCAGGAGGCGTTGTACGCTTGGTTCGGGGTATTTTGCGTGAAGCAAACTGGCCACCATGAGAATGGGAGACAGGGCATTATTGAGATCGTGGGCAATGCCTGCGGCGAGTGACCCGAGAGACTCCATGCGTTGCCCGCGGAGGGCTTGTTCTTCCCGTTGTTTCTTTTCCGTGATGTCCCGGAGAACGACCTGCACCGCGGGTTTCCCGCTATGCGTGGACGGAATCCCCATCGCCTCGACCTCCACCACCGTGCCGTCCATTCGAATGAGTTTGTGCTCCAGGAGCGGCGTTTTTCCCCCAACTTTGACCTGCCGGATCCGCTGTTCGATGAGGATCCTGGAGTCCGGATGCATAATCTCGAGCACATTCCGGCCGATCACTTCCTCGAGTCGCTGCGCACCGAAAAGCAGCAAGCTAGCGGGATTGGCAAACACCATGCGGTTTTCGCAATGGACGAAAATGGCGTCTGGTGAGTTCTCGACGAGCAGACGGTAGCGCGCCTCGCTTTCTCGCAGCGCCAACTCTGTTCGGTGACGCTCCGTAATGTCGATCGCTACCGTGAGCAGGAGTCGTTTACCTTCCCGCTCGACCAATTGCAGATGCACTTCCACCGGGTAGAGTGTGCCGTTTGCGCGGCGGTGGGTGGTCTGGAAGATGTGGAGCGCGGCCTCGCCACGCAGCAGCGGCCCCACCATCGTCCGAAAGGAAGCGGCATCGAATTCCGGCCTGATGGCAATGATGCTCCTGGCGCACAATTCTTCCTGCGTGAAGCCTAGATTGCGCCGCCCGGCGGCGTTGACGTAGACGATTTGCAACGTCTCCGCATCGTAAAAGTAGACCTCATTCATCCCCTGCTCATCCAACGCGTCGGCCAGGGACCGGCGCTCCAATTCGTCCCGCTTTCGTTCGGTAATGTCGCGGATATTGCACTGAATAAATCGGGAGCCATCCACGGGATAAGCGTTGCTGATCACCTCCACTTCGCGCCGTCGACCGTCCTTGGTTTCGAGCGGCAGGTTGTCGTAGCGCAGGTAATCTTTCGCTTGAAGTTCGGCAAAGGCCGCCTCACTAGCCGCAATGTCTTTGAAGGTTCCAATCTCCCAGAGCTTCTTTCCCTCTAGTTCCGCCAGCGAGTAGCCCAGCAACTCCATGAGAAAGGGATTGGCGTCCACCACACTTCCGGTCGTCGCATTCAGGATGAGAATTCCGTCTTTGGCTGCCTCGAACAGCCGCCGATAACGCTCTTCCGACTGCACTAATGCCTCGTCCCCTGCGCCTCCGTAGACCGCTTTCGACGCACCGTTGGAGGGTTCCATAGAAGTTGAGGCTAAACTCACGTGACAACAATGCAATGTTTTTCGCTAACCCGATGCTCGTCAATCCTTTCGGTTGCATAATTGATCTCCGCCAACGAAGAGCCCAAGCTCGACCGGCGGAATGTGGTGCGGGCTCGGAGCAAATAAAGAGGATCGGAGCCCGTCCCGCGCCCGGATGGATCTCGAACGGCATATTGATCGATCTTAATGATATCTAAACCGTTGGCCTGGTGGTACCCTAATGTATGCCAAGACCGCCATCTAGCTCCCGGGTTCCTTTTTCGAAGAGTTGCTTGAGATCAATATTAAGAATGGCAACCCCTTGAAAATCGAGCGTGACCGTGATTACGTCGGCCGCCGTAAAGCCGGAGCCTGCTTTGCCATCACGTTTACGCGAAACGGCTAGGGAAACGATGCCGGATTTGCCACCTCGATACAAAGGAGTTCCCGTTTTCCAAAAGGCAATCATCGGCGGCGAAGCGCATCTCGATTCGATGTGGCCTTAGGTTAACGTTCTGAAGCGCTGCCGGCCAGTTCGCCGGTCCCCTTCATTTGAAAGACGTATCGGGCTGCGAACCGATGGTTCGCAACCCGATGGTGTTCTTATTTAATGATCCGAATCGGTTATTTGGCGTCGATCGAGCCGAGCTTCTTGGCCAGCAATTCCGCCGTATTCAAATGGCCCTGCAAGTGGGGCAGATTGACCGTGGCAAAGGTTTTCACTTCGGGGTTGGTGCTGTTCTTCGCCGCATCTTCGAAGATCGCGATCGCTTTTTTGTGATCGGCGACCATCGTATCCATATACATCCGGTCGAAGTCAGCGTCCGAGGCATCTTTGAGTTTGGCCAGCGTGTCCTTTTGCTCGACGGTCAAGTCGGAGGGCAGCTTCACGTTCACGCGGCCGCCCACCGTGGACAATTGCTTCGCCATCTCTTTGTGATCCTTCCCCATCGCGATCGCAAAGTTCTTCACCTCCTCCCGCTTCGTCCGACTCTCAGCCACATCGCTGTATTGGATCCCACCCGTGCCACCGTAGGCCGCGGAATGGAGGAATTTTCCATCGGCCGCCGCTTCGGCGATGGCTGGCGAAGCAGCGTCGGCCGCGTATCCCGGGCTGGACAGCAGGCCCAGCGAGATCGAGGTGATGACAGACAACAGGATTGGAACTTTCATTTTCGTTTTCATACGCCGTCATTCCGAAAACTCGCGGCCCGGTGGTCCTAAATTTCGGCCTTCGCGCCATTTTTCCCCTCTAAACCTTTGTCCTGCTTGTTTCCATCAAGTCCCCGCCGGCTCTCGCCTGCCAGCCCGCATAGCTGCAGAGCATGGGCCCGTTCCGTTCGGCCGCGGGAACCTGAGCGGCGCTCCCGTTTCACCGACATTACCGATAGCTATTACCTATGACCCGGTGCATGCTCGGGAACATGGAGCTGCGCCATTTGCGTTATTTCGTCGCGGTTGCCGAGGCTTTGAACTTTACCAAAGCCGCACAAAAACTTGGCCTCGCCCAGCCGTCGCTCACGCGCCAGGTGCGAAACCTCGAGGAGGAAATCGGCGTGCAACTCCTGGATCGTTCCAACAACCGCGTGGCCCTCACGGAAGAAGGGCGCGTCTTCCTGTTCGACTCCAAAAAGCTCCTCGCGATGTGTGCCGAGACCGTCGCCACCGTGCAGCGGATGAAGCGCGGCGAAAGCTCCCAACTCAATCTCGGTTACGTCGCCAACGTCCACTACGGTTTGCTGCCCGCGACGCTCGGGGCCTTTCGAAAGCTCTGGCCGCGCGTGGCCCTCAACCTCTTCGACATGACCAGCGCCGAGCAGTACCAAGCGTTGGAGGGACGCAAAATCGACCTGGGTTTTGTCGGCCTCCGGCCGGCCTTCTCGGGCCACGACTTGCTCTCGGAGTGCGTCGCGCACGACTCCGTGGTGGTCGCGCTCGCGACCAATCATCCGCTCGCCAAACGGACCAAACTCCACCTCTCTGATCTCGCCTCGCAATTCTTCATCGGCATGTCCGCCAAAACCCATCCCGGCACCCGCCAATGGCTGCTCCAAATCTGCCAGGAAGCCGGCTTTGACGCCAGGATTCTTCAGGAAACCGACCTTGAGGCGACCGCGATCACTTTCGTCGCTGACGGCCTCGGGGTGGCCCTGATGCTTGAGCAACTCTCCGGGCTGGCCCACAAAGGCGTCCAGTTCCGTCCGCTCACTCCGCCGCTGCGCCGCGAGTCGACCATCGCCTGGCGCGCCGACAATCAATCAAAACCGCTGCGGGATTACCTGCAGATCGTGAGGGATCTCTCGCAGGCGGCCTGAGAGCCATCAAGGCATCCTCAGTTTGAGTGGAAGGACCTGACCGGACCTTTGCCCAAGGGAGTGGTTTCGCACGCTTGCCGTTCGGTCAACAAGTTGTATCCTGCTTCCTGTTCTTATGAGCGTGGAAGACATCAAGAAGAGCATCGCGTCACTTTCGCCGGCTGAACAAGGTGAAGTCTCCGCATACCTTTTTCACCTGCGCCACTCCGCCGATCCCGAGTATCAGGAACGAATTGGAAATCGGCTGGCCGATCGGGATTCAGGACACTGGCTCACTCCCGAAGAATTCGAGCGCCGCCTCGATCAGCATTAAGTCTTTACTCAGATGCGGGAGTGCGAGGTTTATATGCACTTGGAACTCCTGGAAACTGTTCCGAAGAGTGGTCCGCAGCGTCGAAAAATCATGGCTTTTATCTACAGCTTGCGGCGGTTTCCTGACACCCGTGGCGACTTCACGGACAAGGATTCCACGTTGCGGGAGCGGCAGATCAAAATTATTGGCGATCACGCCATCACCTACTGGCACGACATTCCTGTTGGAATTGTGATGGTTGTGGATGTGAGATTGGCTGACAGGTCGTGATATCGCGCTACTGCGCACAAGCAGGCAGGACGACGCCGATGCCTCACGCCTGCGACTTCGGCGTATACGTGCGGCGGCCGCGCAGGCGAAACCAGTTATTGAGGGTCTTGCGCAGTTTATCGCGGAAGCTCAGCAATTTCTCGTGCCGCTGCGCGCCTTTGAGGATGCCGTCGAGCACGCCACGCGCGGTAAAGTTTTCCGTCTCGATGATGACATGGCTCGTGCCGATGGCGGCCTCGTGATGCGCGTCGCTGGCCGCGATCATCGGCAACCGGCGGCGCTCGGCGTACTCGCGAGCTTGCACGTTGTACTTCGCCACGGAGATCGCGGCGTTGAAAACCTCGAGCGCATCCACCTCCAGCGTATCCAGGATTTTTTCGCGGATGCCGGCGCGGAAACGATCGTACGGGTGCGCGGGAATGGCCAGGCCACCCGCGGCGCGCACGGTTTGCGCCACCTCCGCCGCCGGACGCCCTTTCAAATTGGGCAGCACCGTGCCGAGGCAGAGCAGATGGCCTTCGGCGGTTGAAACCTCCACGCCAGGGACGATCAAGAAGCCATCCACGGGTTGGCCGTCGCGCCGAGCGAGACCATGGTCCACGCAGTAATGATAAGCGTCACAGGTGTTGTGATCGGTGATTGCCAAACCGTGCAGCCCTCGTCGCTTGGCAGCCGCCACAAGCGCTTCCGGGCTGCTCACGCCGTCGCCGGAATACCACGTGTGGCAATGTAGATCGATCAAGTAGGGCATTTAACGGCTCCATCGATACGGGATGCGCGGGGGATGTTGCAAGGGCGGCGTATGGCTCCGTTCCCAGCCGGCCTCCGCACTTCGCACTTCTCAGGAAGGGCGAATCGCGCAAAGTGAGAACGATGATTCCTGGATTTAAAGAGTGGACGTTGGTGTGCTCGGCGCTGGGTCAGGGCGCGCAGAGCATCATCATTCGCAAAGGCGGCATCGCGGAAGGCCGCGCGGGCTTTCGCTTTCAGCATGACGAATTTCTGCTGTTCCCGACCCTGTTTCACGAGCAGGTGGCGAAGCTGAAAGTGCCGGCGGAAACGGCGCTGCCCGTGCCGCGGGCGGACGGGCAGCACGAACTTACGCTCTGGGCGCGGGTCGAGTGGACCCGCGACGTGGCGGACCTGGACGTGGTGCGGCGGCTCGCCCCGTTTCATTGCTGGCAGGACTCCGAGATCGAAAAGCGCTTTCGCTACGAAGAGGAAAAAGGAAAGCCCGGCGTCAGCGTGGCGTTCGTGCGGATTTCGCGCCTGAGCGAACCGTTCGTTTTTCCCGATTCCCCGAAATACGGTGGCTGCCGATCCTGGATTCAATTGCCGGACCTGCCGGCCGGAGTAACGGGGGAGAATGTGTTGGATGACGCGACCCATTCGGAGCGGCAACGGGAGATTCGCGAAGCGCTGGGGTGATCGTGCCTTCACTCCTTGCTCAACGTCTCATCCAAATTGAGCACCAGCAGGGCGATGCCGGTCCAGGCGGCGAGTTCGGGAGCGGCGAGTTTTGCGTCGGGTTTGCTTTCGCCGACGGCGATGAGTTTCTTCGCGGCGGCGGGTTCCTGGCCGTAGTCATTGCGCAGATTCGCTAGGCGCTTGAGCAGCAGTTCGCCCTCCTCCGGCGCGGGCAAGCGCGCGGTGCAGCGGCGGAAAATCTCGGCAACCCGCGCGGGGTCATCCTTGGCGGTGGTGGATTGCAGTGTGCGTTGCGCGAGGGCGCGCGCCGCTTCGACGTAGGTCACGTCGTTCATCGTCACGAGCGCATGCAGCGGCGTGTTCGTGCGCTCGACTTTCACCGTGCAGTTTTGCCGGTTGCTCACGTCGAAGAACAGCGTGGGCCCGACGATGCGCCGCCAGAACGTATAGAGGCTGCGCCGATAGAGAGCGTCGCCTTTGTCGCGCGTGTAGCGGATTTGGCCAAACGTGGCATCCTCCCACACCCCGTCGGGCTGATAACCTTTCACCGGCGGGCCACCGGCTTTGTCGACGAGCAGGCCGCTCACCGCGAGCGCGTTGTCGCGCAGCATCCAAGAGGGCCAGCGGTAACGCGGGCCGTGGGAAAGCAGCTTGTTCTCCGGATCGCGCTCCGCCATGCCGGCGGGCACGCGCCCGCTCTGCCGGTAAGTCGCACTCGTGACCATGAACCGCACGAGCTTCTTCATGTCCCAACCGCTCTCGCGAAACTCCACGGCGAGCCAGTCGAGCAGCTCCGGATGCGTCGGCTTGTCCCCTTGCACGCCAAAATCGTCGACGGTCTTTACGAGCCCCTGCCCGAATAATTGCGCCCAAAAGCGATTCACGGTCACGCGCGAGGTGAGCGGGTTTTCCGGCGCCACCAGCCATCGCGCCAGCGCCGCGCGGTTCTTCGGCGCGTCAGCGGGCAACTGCGGCAGCCGCGACGGCACGCCGTGTTGCACTTCCTCGCCCGGCGCATTGTAGGCGCCTTTCACGAGGATGGTCGTCTTGCGCGGGTCCTTGCGCTCACGCATCACCATCGTGCGCGGCGCGCCGCCTTCCGCCGACTCGCGCGCTTTTTTCGCCGCGTCGCGTTTCGTCTTGGCGGCCGAGAGATCCGAATGCGTATCGAGAAAAAACTGCGTCACTTCCTTTTTCTCTGCGTCGTTACGCTGCGCTTCGGCCTTGGCGAGGAGCTTGCGGATTTTGTCCGGCATCGGCCGCAGCAACTGCCGGTCGTCCGTGGTCGCATACAATTTGAAATGCCCGAGCGTGTGCTGCACGTGGCCCGACTTCGCATCCAGGCGAAACGCCAGCAGCACTTCGTTGCCGTAACCCACCTGGTTCTTCGCCTCAAAAATCAGCGTGTGCACCTTGCCGTATTGCGGCTGGATGGCCCAGCCCGTGTCCTGCTTGCCGTCAAACACCGTCTGCGGCACATGCGTTTCGTTTTGAATGAAATCCGCGCTGACCGCCGCAAGTTCCACGGGTTTGCCGCTGCCTTGCAGCGAAATCTCCGTGAGCACGTAATTGCCGTTGTTGGCGCGGCCCGGCCCGTTGTTCACGAGCGAAGCATCGGGCAACATCTCCAGTTTGAAACCGGTGATCGCGCCGAGCTTCACCGTGGCGTTGAAGACGATGCCTTCTTTGTCCGGGTTCGGCCCGCCCGCCAGCACGCTGCCGTCAGGCTGTTTGGTGAGCTTCGTGCCGTTGTCGGCGAAAAGTTCATCCGGCGACAGCGCGTGCCACGTCACCTCCATCGATTTGCCCGTGCCCGCGAGCAGCGACTTCTCCCACGCCGGCTGTTCCGCGCGCACCTTTTTCTCGAGGTCATCCCGCTCCTTCTTCGCCGCTTCCTCGGCCACTTTCAAATCGGCCACCTTCTTTTGCTGCTCGGGTGTGGCAAACGAGATCGTGGGATTCGCCAAGCCTTGACCGTCGTTGCCGCCGCCGCCTGATTCCTCGATGGAATTGAAGTAGGCCGCGAGTTGGTAATATTCCTTTTGCCGAATCGGATCGTATTTGTGGTCGTGGCAGCGGCAGCACGTGAGCGTGAGGCCGAGCCACACGGTGCCGGTCGTCTCCACGCGATCGAACACGTAGTCCACGCGCGATTCCTCCGCGATCCGCCCGCCCTCGCCGTTGATCATGTGGTTGCGATGAAAGCCCGTCGCCACAAGTTGGGCCTGCGTGGGGTTCGGCAGCAAATCGCCCGCGACTTGCTCGACGGTAAATTGGTCGAACGGCAGGTTCTTGTTAATCGCGCCGACCGCCCAGTCGCGCCAATACCACATCGCGCGCGTGGGATCGCCCTGATAGCCGTTGGTGTCCGCATAGCGCGCCGCGTCGAGCCATTCCCATACCATGCGCTCGCCGTAGCGCGGGCTGGCCAGGAGCTTGTCCGCGAGCTGCTCCACCGCCGCTTGTTCGTTCGCCGCCGCCGCTTTCAGGAACTCGTCCACCTCCTCCGGCGTGGGTGGCAGACCCGTGAGATCGAGATAGAGCTTCCGGCACAGCTTTTCCGGCGCCGATTCCGGGGACGGCGCCAGGCCTTCGTTCAGCAGCCGCGCCAGCACAAACGCATCGATGGGATTGCGCGCCCATTTATTGAGCACGGGCAGTTGCTTCACCAACTCCGCGGCCTTCGCCGCATCGCGTTGCCGCGCGGCTTCCACGCCCGCACCAAACTCCGCCGCGCCCGGCACCGCCGGCCGCTTGGGCGCCACAAAGGCCCAGTGCTCGCCCCACTTCGCCCCCTCCTCCACCCAGCGCTTGATCAAATCGCGCTGCGCCGGCGTGAGTTTCCGGTTCGACTTCGGCGGCGGCATCACGTCGTCCTCGTCCGTGGCAAAAATGCGCGAGACGAGTTCGCTGTTTTTGCTGTCGCCGGGTTTGATCACGGTAATGCCCGAGTCGGTCCGAAAAGCGCCCTCCGGCCCATCCGCGCGATCGAGGCGGAGCTTGGCCTCGCGCTTGTTTCCGTCCGGGCCGTGGCAGTGATAACAATTCTCCGACAGCAGCGGCTGGATTTCGCGGTTGAAGTCGACCGGGGCCGCGGCGGCGGTCGCGGCGGCGAGGACAGAGGGTAGGGCCAGAAAGCGGAGAAACATGCGTCGCCACGCACGACCATTCATCGCGCCGAGGCTTAGGAAGTCTGCGCCGCGGACGCGAAAAGTCCAATTCCTTCCAACGCGCATTGCGCTCGACGCGGAGCGTCAAGCCACCAAGGGTATCCTTCGTGCAAACCGCGCATCTCGATATCCTCCACCACAGCCGCGCTCATCTGCGGGCGCTTTACGAGAGCAAGGAGGCGTATGAGCAATTTGCCGGCCGGCGCGTGGCGGATGGATTGCGAGAGATGTTTCTCGGGCCAGAGGTGTCGGCCGATTTTCTGGCGCGGATCAAGACGGACGGACCGCCGGACTTTTGGCACGACGGCTTTATCATGGTCGACCGCGCGGAGGAAATGATCGTGGGAGCCTGCGGCTTCAAAGGGCCGCCCGATGGCGAGGGTGCGGTGGAGATTTCCTACGGGTTGGCGCCGGCGTTTTGGGGGCGCGGTTACGCCACCGAGGCGGCGCGGGCGCTCACAGAGTATGCGTTTGAATTCCCCGAGGTGCGCATCGTTCGCGCGCATACCCTGCCGGAAAAAAATGCCTCCACCTCCGTACTCACCAAATGCGACTTCGCGCACCTCGGCGAAGTCATCGAGCCCGATGACGGCCGGGTCTGGCGCTGGGAAACGCAACGCAAAGACCGCTAAGTAGCGCTCAGGTCGCTTTGGGTTGCCCTTTTGCTGGCGTGGCCGCGAGGTAAATGCCGATCAGCACCAGCACCGCTCCGCCGGCGCTCAGCGCGGTGGGCACTTCGCCGAAAAGCTGCCATGCGAGCAACGAACTCCCAATCGGCTCACCGAGCAGGGCCACAGCGACGGCGCTGGCTGAGAGATGTTTCAGCGACCAATTGTAGAGCGTGTGACCGCCGATTTGCGCCACGACAGCCAGGGCGGCGAGAGCCCCCCACGTCTTGAAGGTGAATCCCGTGGCGGCAACGCCCGTCACCGCCACCAAGCCCCAAAGCACCGCGGAGGCGCTGCCATAGGTGAGCGTGCAGTAACTCGGGAGTGAAAGGTGCGCGCGCAAGCGCCGACCGAGCATGAGATAGATCGCCGCGCTGAATCCGCCGATGAGCGCCAGCGCGTCGCCGTACAGCGCGCCGCCGCTCACGCGGAAATCCGCGCCGGCGATTACAGCGGCGCCGGCAAAGCTGAGCGCAATACCGAGCCACGCCCGCGCAGTCGTTCGCTCGCCGGTGATGAAGGGCGCCAGCACCGCCACCCACAGCGGCATCGTATTCACCAGCACCACGCTGCTCGCCACGGTGGTGTGATTGAGCGACGAAATCCACGTGGCGAAATGGATCGCGAGGCACAGTCCCGCGCCGAGGCCCATCAGCCAGAGGCGCCGGGAGAGGGCGCGGAATTCCGCGCGCCACGGCCAGACCGCCAGCGCCACCAAGCCAGTGGCCAAGGTCATGCGCCAGGCAGCCTTGGCGAGCGCAGGGCAATTGGCGCTGCGCACCAGGATGGCCCCGGTCGAGACGAAGAGCACCGCGAGCGCGAGGACCAGGCGGGCACTAGCAAGATGCGGATCTCCCGCCGGCGGCGAGTTGGTCGCGGGCGGCGCGGGTGCGGCAGATTCGGCAATTGGCGGTTCCATTCGCTCGACTATCACCTGCGCCACGCACCCCTTCTTGTCGATTTCCGACTGTCGCCACACACGATGCAGACAAACAGGCCCGCTAGCATTTTGGTTCTCGGGCACCCTCGAACCTCGCTTGCGCCTTCATCAAAGCGCGAAGCGCCACTCATCCCATTGAATGTTGGATGTTGGACGTTGGATGTTGGATGTTTGCAGCCCGGTCTGTCGCCGGAACTTCTCGCGGCGAAGTCAATGGCCATGCTGCGGCTCCATACGGTTCAGGCACAGCAGCCCCCTTTCAAAAACACCCGCCGCCCCTCTCTCCCACGATTCCGCCATTGCCTTTCCACACCATGCCACCTCTCCTCACCGAGCCCTGATGTCCCCTTCCCTTCCAACCGCTGGCCGGCCATTCGCCTCCAATCGCCTGCTGCAGGTGGTCGCGGCGCTTTATGCGGTGGTGTGGATCGTCGCCGCGATTCACCCGCGCGATTTTCCCACGTGGCTCATCGAAAACCTGCTCGTCGTGGCTTTCATCGGGCTGCTCGTTTTCACGTATCGGCGTTTTGCTTTTTCCGATGCCTCCTACGTGCTGCTGGCGCTGTTTCTGTGCTTTCACGCCTACGGCGCGCACTACGGCTACGCCAACACGCCGCTGGGCTTTTGGCTCAAGTCTTCGCTCGGGCTTGGGCGCAATCCGTACGACCGCATCATCCATTGTGCGTTTGGTTTTCTGCTGGTCTTCCCGCTGCACGAATTGCTGGTGCAGCGAGCGGGGCTCACGGCGCGCGTTACGTGGTGGCTTGCGCCGAGCTTGATTCTCGCGCTCAGCACTTTGTTCGAGGTCATCGAGGCCATCACGGCGGAGATTCTAAGCCCTGGCACCGGCCCGCAATGGCTCGGCGGGCAGGGCGACGAATGGGACACGCAATCTGATATGATGGTTGCGACGCTGGGTGCGCTCGGCACGATGGCGATAGTGTGGTGGCTCGGACGCGGGTGCGGGAAAAGGAGGGCCGCCGCATGAAGCCGTTTCGCGAGCACCGTTTCCTGCACGGGTTGTGCATCGCCTATGCGCTGATCTGGATTCTCTCCGCCATCCAGCCGGTGAGCCGGAAGGATTGGCTGCTCGAAAACGTGCTCGTGTTCGCCTTCGTGCCCTTGCTGATTTTTAACTATCGCCGGCTCGCTTTCTCGAATGCGTCCTACGTACAGATTTTCCTGTTCCTTTCCCTGCATACGATCGGGGCGCACTACACGTATGCGGAAGTGCCGCTCGGCTACTGGCTCAAGGACTGGTTCGGTTGGCAACGCAACCACTTCGACCGCATCGTGCATTTTTCGTTCGGGCTTTTGCTGACGTATCCCGCCGCGGAGGTGATGGTGCGCACGCTGAAGCCGAGGGGCGCGTGGGCGATTTGGATTCCCGTGGGATTTATCGTCGGGGCGAGCGGCCTCTTCGAAATCATCGAGGCCATCGTGGCGTGGATCGTGAGCCCGGAACTCGGCAGCGACTACCTCGGCACGCAAGGCGACGTCTGGGACGCACACAAGGACATGGGACTCGCGATTATCTCCTCGCTCTTTGTGGCGTTGTTTACGCCCAGGAATAAACCCACGACGCCGGCGTAAGGGCCGCCGCTTTTTAGCGCAGCGACAGAAACACCAAACCTGCGAGCATCGCGGACACCAAGCCCATCGTGAGCATGGCCGCCCCGGCGCCGCGCCACTTCGGGGCGCACAGGTAAAGGCAGCCCATGATGATGCCCACGGGAGCCACGAGCGGGCTCAACACCATGGAGGTGGTAAACAAAGGCGGATGGCTGAGACCGGCGGGCTGCGTCGGCGCGGAGGCCGGCGCCATGAAGGCTGGGAGAGAGAGGCCGTGTTTCATAAGGTGCTTCTGGTGAAACAAGATTCGTGCCGCCCGCTTTCCGTGGCCGGGACAACTATGTGACACTGCTGGAAGATTTCGGCGCGGATGTCGCCCCGTGATATAGGGTCGAGCAATGCTACGCCAGTTCTTGGAGTGCGCCTGTCCTCTGGCGCTTTGAATGGGGGCGCAGGCGGAGGGTAGGATGGGTGAATCGTCACACCTCCTGTCGCGCCAGTCTGTCAGAAGCCTCACCCAACCAAAGCGCGAGAGGACTGGCGCACTCCAAGAACTGGCGTAAGCCTGACCACCCTCGGGATTACTCCGAAACTTCTGGGTCGTAATAGAAGTCTGCTGCCGCTACGGCCCAGGCGCGGTAATCTTCACAGTACCGCCGGTATCCGTGCCTGGGAAGACGCCTTCCAGGACTCCGGGGCCGTCCCCGGCATCCTGCTGCACGACCACGCCCTTGATGGTGCGCACCTTGCCATCGGTATGCTTGAACGTGCCTTTGAACGTGCCGGTGGTCGGCGTGAGCGTCAGCGTGAGCTTTTGCGCGTTCAGCGGGACGACAAACTTGTTCTTTTCGGAGATGGTGATCGCCATCGGCCCAATCGGCGCCGTGAGATTGCCGGCATCCAGGTCCACATTGGCGGAGAGTAGTTGTGGCAGCAGCCGTGCGCCTTTCGCGGGCGGGGTAAACAAAGCCCCGTCGAGCGCCACCAACCGGCTCGGGAAACCATTGGGATAAACACCCGTGGGTTTGGGCGGCGCCGGCTTGCTCCAGATCAAGTCCGCGGCATAAGCCCGCGGCGTGCCGCTCGCGGCGAGTTCGCCCGGGCCGAAAAGGAAGCCCTTCTTGCCGGTGTAAAGCCCGGAGCAAATCGGCAGGCGGCGCGTCTGCGAGAGGGCCGAGGAGCCGGTCACTGCGATGCCGTCGCCCATGGATCCCGTGTATTTCACCGAACCCGTGGCCGCGATGGTCAGCGTGAGCGAACCGACCGGCTCGCCGCCTTCCCGCAGCACCGCCGTGTATTTGCCGGCGCCATCCACGGGCGTTTTCGTCGCGCCCACAGCATTGCGCTCGCCGGACACCGTGTAGCCGCCGAAATCGCCGTCGAAATGATTGACTCCGTCGATCATGCGAAGGAACAGGATGCGGTCGAAGATTTGCTTCCCGTTCTTCACCTTGATTGTCCGGCGGAACTGCCCCGTGCCGTCAAACTTTCCGCTGAACGGATACGTCACGCCGTCGGTGGTAATCTTGCCGGTGATGGCGCCGGTGGTGGTCGTCGTGAGTGTGATGAACCCATACCCCTGCCGCGAGAAGAACTCGTTCACCAGCCCGGTGTAGCCGGCCTTCACGGGGGTGTAAGGCGGCGGCACGTCGTCGCTGGTGAGGATCAAATCCTGCAGACCGCCCGCGCCAATCTTGGCGCCCCCGTCCACATTGGTCAGAGCCAGGCGCAGACGTTCGTTGCTCTCCACCTGGTCGTCGTTGAAGATCGGGAGGACAAACGACTTCGAAGTCTCGCCTTCCTCAAAGGTGAGCACGATGGGAAGCACGGCGCCGAAGTCCGCCCCGGGCGTGGCATTGGGGAGGGCCGTGTTCGAGGTGTCCTGCACCACTTGCACCGTCACCGTTCCGGAACTGCCGCCCGTGCGAATCACCGAAATCACTTTCTCCCCGCTGGCCACCGTTTCCGGCACCACGAGGCTGCCCAGCGCAAATTGCAGCACCCCGGGCGCGCCGCCGCCGCCGTTGTCGTTGTCGGTAATCGTAATCGTCTGAACGGCCGGCGCATCGAGCACCGCGCCGCCCGTCGGATTGCTAAGCACCACGTCGAACGTCTCGGGAAACTCCGGCTCCGAATCATTCACCAGCGGAATGGTGAACGTCTTCGTCGTTTCGCCGTCGGCAAAGTTCAGCGTGCCGGTGCTCACACCATAGTCCGCTCCAGCCGTCGCCGATCCGCTCGTGGCGTCGTAGTCCACTGAAACCGCGCCCGCCGCGCCGCCCACGCGCTTCACCGTCACGGTGACACTCGGCACGTTCTCGGGAGCCGTCGACGTCGAAGTTCCCACAATCAGGAAACCGGCGCTGGCCGGCGGCACGAACGGCGGCTGGCCCGCATTGACCGCGGCGGGTCTCGGCGACGACACGACCCAGTTCGACGGATCGTTGCCGATCACGTAACGCCCGCGCCGCTGAATCGATTGATTCAGCGCGTACGGCCATGGCGCGAAATCCTTGTAGTCCACCTTGTCCACGAGCAGCAACGGCGTCACTCCGTTTTCCGGGACGCCGGGCCGCGAGAGTTCGATGCGCGCCGCTTCGTTGTCGAGTTTCGGCGTGTAGGGGCCGAAGACCGTCACCGCGCCGAGGCTATAGGTCGCCTTGAATTGCGCCAGCGTCGCCGCATTGCTCGGGTCGAAGGTGACCACCAGCACATAGGCGCCGGAGGGGATGCTCGTCCCCGGGGCGAAAGTGAAATCGATGTCGCCCTTCAACACCCAGCCGCTCACGTCGACGGCCTGTCCGCTGATATTGTGCAGTTCGATGAACTCGTCGCGCGCATTGTCGAGCCCGGCCAGAAGCGGCGGCTGATATTGGAGTTCGTTGATGATGATCGGGCCGGTGAGCGGGGCCGCATTTGCGCCACCCGTGCCCGTGCGGAAGGTCTCCACATCGGCCGGCGTGTCCGCACCAAAGGTGTGCGACTTCAGCGGCCAGAATTCATCCGGCACGCCCACCAGCGGCACGCGCCCAAATGAGACGCCGTCCGCCGCCGCGCCAAAGCTCACCTGCGAACGGAAGCCCGTCAGCAGGCCGTTCGACTCCGCGGACAGCACCAATTCATCGCCGAACGAACTCAGCGAAAATACCCCGCCAAAAAGGCTTTCATACAGCACCAGATGGCCCTTGGCCGGGACGATGGTGTCGGCCGGGATTTGGAACTTTTTGAAGTTGCCCCGGTCGTCGCTCAGCCACCAGCCGCCGATATTCACCGGGGAATTGGACGTGTTCACGAGTTCGATGGCGTCTTCAAACGGAGCGGTGGAATTGGTGAGCACTTCATTCACCAGCACCGGGCCGGGCAGCCAGTTGCTCGCCGCCGGCGAGGGCGTGGTGGCAAACGTGACGATGGCTGGCCCGCCATCCGGCAGCCGCCCGCCGCTCGCGTCCACCGCTTGCGGACCAAACGTGATGAAGTCGATCAGCGTGCCGCCATCGGTCGCGATGAGGTACAGGTTGTCACCGCCGCCGCTCAGCCCAAAATTGCAGTGATTGGTGCCGGTCGAATTATCCGCCTGGAACCGCACAAAGCCGCCCGGCGCGATGAACGACAGCGCGGGGACCTTTGTATTCGTCGGATCGCTCAGATCGTCCGTGAGGAACAGTCCCGCCAGATTCACCGGCTTCGCGCCCGTGTTGTAGATTTCGAACCAATCATCCCCGTGCCGCGGCGCCGCCTGCCATTCGTTGATCCGCAGGTCCGTCGCCGCGCCAAACGTTTGCACCACGTTCGCCGCCCCGGGAGAAGGGTTGACCAGCGTCCAGCCGCCATTGCCCGTGGCGCGCCCCATGGGAATGTTTTCCGCCTGCGGGCCAAACGTCACGCTGTCGACGATGGTGTTGCCGTTGAGCAGGACCAGCGTCTCGCCCTCGGCATTCAGCTTGAAGCCCGAGTGCAGCCCCGGCGCTGCGGTATCGCTATCGCAATAAACCATCAGGAAACTATTCCCCGGGATCGTCGTGCCCGGTGGGAAGGTGTATTTGTTCAGGACCTGCGTGTCGTTCGTGAGCGTGAAGCCGGCCACCGACATCTGCGACGCATTGTTGTTCCGGATCTCGATGTAATCCGGGAAGGTCCCGCCATTGGTCACCGCGCCCGCGTTAGCCGCCATGATCTCGTGCAGCACGATGTTACCGGCCGACGGATTGGGGTTGCCATAGGAGAAGCTCGTCTCCGCCGATACCACCGACGGATGGCCCTGCGCGTCCGTATACGTCACCCGCCAGAAATAAGTCTGCCCGTAGACCAATTGATCCACCGGCACCGGCAGGGTCGTCCTTTGAGTCGTGCTCGTGAGCAGGAACACCGGGTTCGCGTAGTTGCCGCCCGCGGCGCGCACTTCCCATTTCGTGTTCACATGCGCACTGCCGCCCGGATGCGAATAGGCCGAGGTGGTAAAGTTCGCCGTGGTCGAAATCACGATGCTGCCGGTAGCCGGGGACGAATTCGTGGGCCGCGCCGGCTTGGTGTAGGCGCCCAGCCCGAGCTGCGAGTTCACGTTCGTCTGGCGCTGCGTGGCGAAGGTCGCGGAATTGGGATAACCGAGCGCGTTCAGGTTCACGGGGTCGAGCAGCGAGTTGTTCAACTCCCACAGCTTCTGCCGGAACTCGTTCCGATAGGTTTTCAAGATCGTGTCCTTGAACCAGTTCGGGCCGAAAAACGGATCGTCCGCGCCGGTTTCTCCCACAAAGATGTCCTGCGTAATCCGCTGACTGGTCATCAAGTCGTCGAAATCCCACGAAATCCGCGACCACTTCCCATTCACCCGGCGCCAATAGAATTGATTGTGGCAGACGTCGTCCCACGCACCCATCCAGTTGATCAAGGCCAGGCTCGTCAGCACCGAATTCATGTCGAGGTTCGCGTCGCACCAGGTCCGCGCATTCGTGGTGTTGATATTCGGCGAGCCAAACGTGTCGCCCCGCGCCGTCCACATCCCGTCCACCAGCGCTTTGATCGGCACCGCCCCCTTCCACCCGTGGCTCTGAATTTTGTAGGTGTAGTCAAAGCGCTGCAGCGACTGCCACCCTGCGTTGTTGGCGATCGGCGCCACGTCGCCCCGGGTGTAGGGCCCCTCGAAGTTGTTTCCCGTCCCGTCGATGTTTCCTTCCGACTTGTACATCTCGCCGCTCACTTCCTTCGGCACGCTGGGGTTCAACCGGAACTGGGTTTTGTGAAACTCATCCAGCAGCGTCCCGTCGTATTCTCCCTGCTCCAACCGCACCAGGAGCGCCCCGTTGTTGAGATACATGTCCACCGAGCGGGTCGACGATACCGGGAAGCCCGCCGCCACCCAGATCCCCTGCCCTTCTGATGTGCGCCAATCCTTGTCCGTCTCGAAGAGCGACGTCACCCCGTTGAACGGCAGGTATTCCGGGAAATGGAACTTGTACGAATTGCGCGTCGTCGTGCGGTGATAGCGGCTGCCGTGATGCCGCATGTGGATGTCCCACACTTTGCCCTGAAAACAAAAGACCGCCGGCTCCGTCCCATTCCAGTGCGGCGCGCCGGGAGCGACATAGGGATCCTCGCGCGGCACGCCGTTTTCATTCAGCGCCGTCACGCGTTCCGGGAAGGTATTCGTGTTGGTCGTCAGCACGGCGTTCGAAGCCGTCGACAGAAAGACGTCGTAAATGGGCCGCGTCGACACGCGCGTTGGAGTTACGAAATATCCGAACCACGCCTCGCGCGTCCCGCTCGGGCCAGTCGGCGCCACCTTCGCGTCGTCCGCCCTCGGTGACACGATTTCCAGCCCATCCCCACGATTCGCCCGGATGCGATACCGCACGATGGCCCGGTCGCCCCTCGGCGGCAGCACCGCCGTGTACACGCCGCCGCCCACCGACGTCATGTTCAGCGACGCCCGCGTCTCACTCACCGTGTTCACGTCATCCTGGAAAAACTCCACCTGCACGCCGGTCAGCGACTCCGTGGAGGAAAACGTCGCCGTCACGCGCGCCGGTTCATTCGCCCGCACGATTTCCTCGCCGTCCGAATCCTGCACCACATTTTGCCCAATCACGATCGGCTTCGGCACCCCCAGGCTCACCGCCTGCGCTCCCCCCGGCGTCGGCCCCGGCAACAACGGCGAGGCCAGCCAGTTGGCCGGGTCATTGCCCGGCGAAGTCACGGAAACCCGCTGCAGCGACCGCCCCTTGTATTGATACGTGATGTTCTTGAGCCCCGTGAACCGTTCCTGCGCCCCGAGCGCATCCGCCGCCGTCGGCCACGGGAAACTCGATGAGTAATTGACCTGATCCTTCGTCACCCCGCTGTTGTCGCTCAGCCGCACATTGTCCCCCGAATTTCCGAGGTGTCCTACATAAGGTCCCAGGACCGAGGCTGCCGCCACCCCATACACCGCCGTGATGCGCGCCGGGTCCGCTGCGACCACCAGATACCCACCCGCCGGGATGCTCGTATTCGCCGGGAACGTAAACGTGACGCCCCCGGAGATCGTCCATCCCGAGAGATTCACCGGGAGGAAGCCGGCATTCTGAATTTCGACAAACTCGTGACGATCTTCCGTCAGGTCCAGGATCGGGGTTCCGTTCGCGTTGAAGGCCTCCTCTTCGACCGGGTGATAGTGGATCTCACTCAGGACAACCTGGGCGGAAACGGTGGGGCTCGCCGCGAGGGCAGCGAGGGCGAGAAGTGGTTTAAGGATATTCACAATCGGCTGGGTTCTCTGTCGGTACGCCGATTTTGCCTGAAGTCAAGTTGCGTAGCCTGACGGAACCGTAGGCTGCTCCCCCGCTTGCGCGCCCTTCTGTCGGATGCCATCCATGACCCATGCCCGAAGCTGACGCCTTGGATCGCTGGATTGCTCGCGAAACCACCTCCTTTTCCCCTGATAAACCGGGTACCTTCCACCCTGCCGTGGCACGCCTTGTGGCGGCCCACGGCGATGCCCTCGAGTTGCTCGGCCTGGGCGAACCCACCCATGGCAGCGAAGACATCCTGCGACTGCGCAATGCCTTGTTCCAGCACCTCGTCGAGGCCCACGGCTTCACCGCCATCGCCGTCGAGAGCAGTTTCCCGCGCGGCCATTGGGTGAACGAGTACGTCTTGGGACGAGGTCCAAACACCTACGGGGAGGTGCAGGAGAAAGGCTTCAGCCACGGTTTCGGACGCCTCGCCGCCAACCGCGATCTCGTGGAATGGATGCGCGCCTACAACGCCGACCCGGCGCATCCCGTGAAGCTGCGTTTCTACGGTTTCGACAGCCCCACCGAGATGACCGGCACCGACAGCCCTCGCCAAAGCCTCGAGTTTGCCCTCGCGTACCTGGCGGCTCTCGACTCCGCTACCGCAGAGGCCCACCGCACCGTCATCGCGCCCCTGCTCGACGCCGATTGGGAAAACCCAGCCGCCGTCATGGATCACACGAAAGCCATCGGCCTGTCCCCGGGCGCCTCGGCACTCCGCGTCGCCACCGAGGAACTCGCCGGCGAACTGCAGCGCCGGTGCCCGGAATTCGTGGCCGGGAGCACCCCCGAGCGCTACCGCGAAGCCGCGCAACACGTCCTCGGAGCCCGCCAATTGCTGAACTACCACGCCGAACTCGCCCGCCCCTCCGGCGACCGCGTGGCCCGCCTGCTCGGCATCCGCGACGCCACCATGGCCGACCACCTGGCCTACGCCGTGGCCCAGGAACGCGGTCGCGGCCGGGTCTTCGCGTTTGCTCACAACAGCCACCTGCAACGCAGCCGCGCCGAATGGCAGTGGGGCCCCGTCCTGAACGCCTGGTGGCCCGCCGGCGCGCATCTGCACGAGATGCTTGGGGAGCGCTACGCCGTCATCGGCACCGCCATCGCCGAGTCCCCCGCCCTCGGCCTCACCCAACCGGAGCCAGGCACCTTGGAGGCGCGGATGCTCACAGCGCCGGGCCCAAACCGATGGATGCCGACGCCGCGCGGCCAATCCCTTTCCACCCAGGAAATCGCCGCCCTGCCCGTCCGCACAGGCAGCGTCAGGAATCCAGGCTACTTTCCCTGGCGCCCGCAAAGCATCACGGATTTCGATTGGCTGGCGCTGCTCGACTCCAGTATCGCGCAGCGAGCCATTTAATGAGACAGCGGGGCCCACTGATCCGTGAATCCAGCCCAACAGATTGACCTCACCCGTCCCCTCAGTTTGCGGACGGCGTTTTTGTTTCCCCTCCAAAGTCCCCTCGCCCGCTCGGAAGTGATCAAGGGCGGGTTGTGGCTGTTGGTTCCCGTGGTCGGCTGGCTGCTCAACATGGGGCATCGAATCGTGATGACGCACCGGATGCAGCACGGACTTCCCGCGTGGCCGGCCTGGAACAACTATCGCGCGCTGTTCCGCCATGGTTGCATCACCTTCCTCGGAATGGTCGAGTATCACGCCCCGGCGACGATCGCCGAATTCCTGGCCTGGCGATACGGCATGCCCTGGCTGCACGGACTCGCGGCGATCCTTTGGGTGCTGGCCACCATCGCCGTCCCCGGCTACATGTCGCACTACTGCTACACCCTCGAGGCCCGCGAGGTCTTCCATCCCTTCCGAGCGCTGCGCCGCGTCTTTCAAGGTGGCCGTGCCTACTGGCATGCCTGGGGCATCGCCTTGGCGGCCCTGGCCCTGTCGTTTGTCGGCTTGCTTGGCCTCGGGATCGGCTTTCTTTTCACGAGTGTCTGGTTCTGGCAGGTGGCAGGCTTTTCTTTTGCCACGGTATCTAGCCAGACGCATGGACTTAAACGAGCAGCCCACTAACATTGCTCTACAGCGAATGACTGCTGGTCGTTCAGCGTCATAACATGTCCGAAACCACGGCACAGGAACTCTTGGATTGCTACCAATCTCGCCTTTCGATGGCTGAGAAGGGGATCTTGCGGCCCAAACCGAAGATATTAGAGGCTACAAAGCGATTGGTTTCCGCCCTATCCGCGATGCCAGCAGATGCAAAGATCAGGTTGGAGATCCAAGAGGAAAAAGCCATTTTCATAACGGCAAACAATGGCGAATTGCTGGTCGAGTTTGATTTTTCAAATGAGGCGTAACCTTCTCTGCGGCGAGTTGCCATGAATCTCTATTTTAGTGCCATTCCTGTGCTGTTTTTGCCGCTTGTACATCGCGCTGGAGCGTATTGGAAGGTGCCAATCACAATTCCCCATTCGGGGTGCCATGCTCATTTTCTCCCCTTCAGCGCCTCCAGTTCCGCCCGGAGTTTGGCTGCCTCTTCCGTGCGCCCGGTCTTTTCGCAAAGGTCCGCCATGTTCTGGATTGCGACGGCGAGGAACGGGTGGTTTGGCGGCAGGACGCGGCGTTTAATGGCGAGCGATTGCTCCTGGAGCGCGAAGGCTTCCGGCAGACGCCCGGCTGCATTATAGGAGAGTGCCAGATTCGTCATCGCACCGAGTGTGTCGGGGTCCTCAGGGCCGAGCACCTTGCGGCTGAGCGGCAGCACCTGCTCTTGAAGTGCGATGGCTTCGGGCAGGCGCTCCATCTCTGCGAAGGACAACGCCAGGTTGGTCATGGCGACGAGCGTGACCCTGTGCTCCGGGCCGTTTACCTTGCGGCTGAGGGGCAGCGCTTCCTCGTTCAGTTTGAGCGCCTCGTCCCGGCGGCCCGCAGCCTCGAAGGAACTCGCCAGGTTAGCCATCGCAATGATCGTATCGGGGTGTTCCGGGCCACTTGCCCTGCGGTAAGTGTTTAACAATTCCTCGCTCAGTTTGAGCGCCTCGCCTTTACGACCCGCAATTCGGTAGGTAACCGCCAGATTGTGCATCGCCGTAAGCGTGTCGGGATGCTCCGGGCCTTTCGTCTTGCGGGAAAGCGTCAGCACTTCTTCCTGCAGCGTGAGCGCCTCGTCCAGGCGGTCGGCGCGGGAGTAGGAAACCGCCAGATTGGTCACCGCCGCGAGCGTACTGGAATGCTCCGGGCCCCGCACTTTCCGAATGAGCGGCATGATCTCCTCGCGCAGCTTGATCGCCTCATCAAGGCGGCCCGCAGCGCTGTAGAATGTCGCCATGTTTTGCAACGCCTTGAGTGTATCGGGGTGCTCAATGCCGAAAGTTGCGAGGTAATAGTCCCGCGCTTTTTCCTGAAGGGGAATCGCCTGACGAGCCAGACCGAGGGCGACGTAGGTACTGCCGAGCGTCTGCTGTAGCTTCGCCCGTTGCTTGGGCTGGGTGGCGAGGTCGGTGTCCAGCTTCTTCGCGGCCTTGTCGAGCGTCTCGGCCACGGTGATGGTGCGGCCGTCGCGCGCGGGGTCGGGGCTTTGGAAGACTTCGGCAAGGAACGTGGAGATGGCTTCGGCGTCCTGGCGCGCCACTTCCTTGGCGTCGCGCTCAGTCGAGACTTGCAACAGGGTTTTGGCGGTCTCCTTCCTCGCATTCGTCGCGCTCACCGCCTGCCACACGCTCACGGCAGTCGCGGCCACCAGCACCGCGGCGATGACCGCCGCGACGCGCAACGCCGCCTTATTGCGCCGCGCAAATTTGCGGAACTGGTAGCCCACGCTCGGCGGCGTGGCGCTCACTGGCTCGTCGGCGAGGAAGCGTTTGAGGTCGGCGGCGAGACCGTTGGCCGTTTCGTAGCGACGCGTGCGGTCTTTCTCGATGGCCTTCATCACGATCCAGTCGAGGTCCGGTTCCACGAGGCGGTTGATTTTCTCCGGGTCGATGTGCCGCGCCTTGGCGATCACCGTGCGCTCCTCGCCCGCGACGGTGCTCAGCCGCGACGAGGGCTTCGGCGGCTCCACCTCGCGGATGATGCGCCGCATTTCCTCGTAGCCGGCAGAAGCGAGCGATTTTGCGTCGAAGGGCGGCTTTCCCGTGAGCAACTCGTAGAGCAGGATGCCGAGGGCGTAGATGTCGCTGCGCGTGTCGATGTCCACCGCGCTGAGCGCGGCCTGCTCCGGGCTCATGTACACGGGCGTGCCGATAAACTGCTCGAAGCGCGTGAAGAGCGTCTTATCGGTGAGCTTGCTCTGCGTGGCCTTCGCGATGCCGAAATCAATGACCTTCACCACCGGCTTGTCGGCATAGAGCGTGACCATGACGTTGGAGGGCTTGATGTCGCGGTGGATGATGCCCTTTTGGTGCGCGTGCTGGATGGCCGAGCAGACATCGCCAAAAAGCGCGAGCCGCTCCCGCGTGCCCAGCCCGGCCTCGTCGCAATACTGCGTGATCGGGATGCCCTTCACCAACTCCATCACGAAAAACGGCCGCCCGAATTGCGTCGCGCCCGCGTCGAAGACCTTGGCGATATTCGGGTGATCCATCAGCGCCAGCGCCTGCCGCTCCTGCTCGAAGCGCCCGATGACCTCGTGCGTGTCCATGCCGAGCTTGATGATTTTCAGCGCCACGCGGCGCACCACCGGCGCGGTCTGCTCGGCCATCCACACGGTGCCGAAGCCGCCCTCGCCGATCTCCTGCAAGAGCTTGTAGTTCGCGATGCGGTCGCCTTCCTCCTCGGGCTTCAGTCGCGCCAGCTCCGCCTCGAGCTCGGGTGTGAGCGGAGGCTCATCCAGAACCTCGGAATCGTCGGCATCCGCCGCGAGCAAGGCCTGCACGCGCTGGCGGAGCCGCTCGTCGCCCTGGCACGCGACGACGAGGAAACCTTCGCGCTCGGCTTCCGGGAGCGCAACCGCGCGGTTGAAGATCGCTTCCACGCGCGTCTCGGCAACGGGCTCCGCCGCCCTGGGCAGCGGGGGCTTCGGCGGAGTCGGGGCACCGGCGGGACGCGGTGGTGGCGGTGGTGGTGGGGTGTTCATCTTGCTTCTTAAAGCGCAATCGACGGCCCAAAAGTATGGGGGATCTTTTAAAAGATTCCCGCTGCTGTGGAAAGTCTCCCGTGGCCTTCGCGCTATGTAATCTGCGCATCGCCCGGCGATCGACCGGCCAGCTCCACGCGCAGCCAAGCGCGGGAGTAGGCCCACCATTGCTTGGCCGTGGGCACCGCGATGCCCATCACTTCGGCGGCCTGCTCAAAACTCATCCCCACGAAATACCGCAGTTTCACGAGTTCGGCCTTCCGGGCATCGAGCGCCGCAAATCGGGCCACGGCGTCATTCACCGCCAGCAACTGGTCGTCCGGCACAGGCGCGGGAATCTCAAGCTCGTCGACATCCACGCATTCCCCGCCCGCACCACGTTTGGCGGCGAGGCGACGGCGGGCGCGATCCACCAAAATCCGCCGCATCCCCTCGGCGGCGGCAGCAAAAAAGTGTGCGCGGTTTTCAAACGGCTGCGAGCCCAGGCGCAGCCAAGCCTCGTGGACGAGCGCCGTCGGCTGGAGCGTGTGGCCGGGCTGCTCGCGGGACATCTTTGCGCGGGCGAGTTGACGGAGCTCCGCATAGACCAGCGGGAGCAATTCCTCCCCGGCCCGGGCGTCGCCGTGCTGGATCGCTTCAAGGAGGCGGGTGACGTCACTCATGAGTGGGCAGCTTGAGCGGAACGGACGCCGAGGTGAATGGGAATTCTCATTCCTGCTACTCCGGGTCCGGCTCTTTGTTTTTCTTTCGCTTTGCGGGTGGTTTGGCCGTGGGTGCCGCCGCGTGGTTAGCCGTCGCGGGCCTTGCGGTGGCGGCGAAGAAGAACACCTGCCAATCCGGCCGCACCAAGAAGTGCGGTGGAGGGCTCGGGCACGATGGGCGTCTGCGAGAGCTGGAGCGCTTCGGCATCCGTGAGCACACCATTGTACAGCCGAAATTGCGCGATCTTCCCGCTGGAGAATTCCCCTTGGCCACCCCCGGCGACATTGTCGAGGAAGAGGTTCAGCGTGTTGGTCACGCTGTTGGTAATGTTCATCTCCGTCGTCGTCGTGGTGAAATCGGCCAGGCCATCGATGTATCCTTTGACCGTGCCGTCGGGAGCCACCGTCAAGATCACATGATGGTAGCCGCTCGTGAAGCTGTTGGGCCCCGACCCCGGAGCCCCAAAAACCTGCAGGTGATTGCTCGGGTCCACGTAAAGGCCGTTGTCGGACTGCCGATCTCGCACGTCCAGAATGCGCCGCCATCCGCTCGTCCCGTCGAAACTAAACACCATTTCCGCGGAGTAACTCGTGGGCGAAACCAGCCCAGTCGTATTCAGCGATAGGCCCGCCTGCGCCGCCGGGGTGGCATTGCCCATAAAGCGATAGACGGTGTCCGACTGGCCAAAAACGGTGTCCACCAAAAAACCGCTTTGCCCGAGCGGATCGGTCGGCGTCATCGCCGCCACGCCAGGTTCGGCGGCATTGAAGTTGTTGGTAAATTCAAACGTAGCGGAAACCGTGGCCGCGTCTGCGGGGGCACGGAGGAGGCCTACGGCCAGGGTGATGATCAGAACAACATTGAAGTTCTTCATGACTCTTGGGGATGGTTGGTTTGGGTTTGGGGTGCAAAGCGGGCCTGCGGCTCCGCCTCACAATCAAACCTCTGCGGCAGCGACTGGCGAAGCAAGCCTCAATTCGCCGGAGACCTTCCGCCGCCCGGAGCACTGCCCTCCTGCCTCCCGGGCTGGCACCTCGAACAAGGTGGTATCGCGCTTCGGTTGCCAGGCGACGCTCGCTTCGCCGTAGAACGTAACGTGGTCTGTGGTTCCTCGGATTCGCGGGAACACAAGACAGGGAGACAGTAATCGGTCCCAGTTTTGTGTTATTCGGCGCAATCGGGCGGGCGACCCAGCTTATTGTTTTGGCAGTTGGGTGCAGATGCCCCACTTTACTACTCTGGGTCCGGCTCTTTGTTTTTCTTGCGCTTGGCGGGTGGTTTGGCCGTGGGGTCGGCTTTGTTTGGGGTGGGCATCGGGGCTTTGATTTGCTCGCGCCAGGCGAGCAGCTTCGCGTGAAGTTCCTTGGTCTTGTCGGGCATCGTTTGAGCGAGGTTCTTCGTTTCGCCGAGGTCGTCGCGGAGGTTGTAGAGTTCGAGGCGGCCGTCCTCGAAGAACTCCATCAGCTTCCAATCGCCGGCTTCGATGACGCCCACGGGCGTGGTGCGCCATGCGCCGGCGCCCGCACCGAGATAGCCGGGGAAATGCTGGTAGATGGCCTCCCGCTGGAGGTTCGCCTCCGGATTGCGGAAAAGCTTTACGAGGCTCTCGCCGTCGAGTGGTTGCGCCGGTTTCGCGGCGCCCGCGATTTCGAGGAAGGTGGGAAATACGTCCACATGGATCGTGGGCACGTCGCAGGAGGAACCGGGCTTGGTTACGCCGGGCCAGCGCACGATGAATGGGTCGCGCGTGCCGCCTTCGTAGAGGCTGCCTTTGCCGCTGCGCAACGGCGCGTTGTCGGTGACATCGCCGGATTGCTTGAGGCCTTCGCGCACGTAGCCGCCGACGCCGCCGTTGTCGCCGGAGAAAATCACCACGGTATTCTCCGCGAGGCCCAACTCGTCGAGGGTCTTCATCACGCGGCCGACGCTTTCATCCACGCTGTAGATCATCGCGGCGTAGGTTGGATTGCGGTGACCGCCGGCGGCCGGCTTGGGCGCGAACTTCGCGATGAGTTCCTTCTTCGCCTCATGCGGCGCATGGACGCCGAAGTGCGGGAGATACAGGAAGAAAGGCCCGTCCTTCTTGCGCTTGATGAAGTCCACCGCCTTGTCCGTGAGAAAATCAGCGAGGTACGTGCCCTCGGGGTACGGGGTCTTCGGGCTTGTCTCGAAGTTGAAGTGCTGGCCCATGGAAACGATTGCCTCGTCGAAGCCGCGACTCGCCGGATGATGCGCCTGGTCCTGGCCCAGGTGCCATTTGCCAAACATCGCCGTCGCGTAGCCCGCGGCCTTGAGTTGCTGCGCGATGGTCACGCGGTCGAGCGGGAGGGCTGCGACATTGTCCACCGGCCGCAACGGCCGGCTCTGCCAATTGAAGCGGTCGATGCCCCCCACGGTATAGACGCCGGTGCGCGCGCCATACTGGCCGGTCAACAACGCGGCGCGGGTGGGCTGGCAGTTCGGGCAGTTGTGATAGCGCGTCAATTTGAGGCCCTGCGCGGCCAGGCGATCGATGTTCGGCGTCTCGTAATACTTGCTGCCGTAGGCCGCCGTATCGGTCCAGCCAAGGTCGTCGGCGAGGATGAAGACGATGTTGGGCCGCTGGTCTGCTGCTTGGACGGCATGGCCGAGCAGGGAGGACAGGACGAGGAGGAGAATGGTCTTCATCATTTCAGGATTTCGCCGGGAACCTGGAGAGATGGTTCTGAGCGCGCGTCCGTTGGTACCTGTGCCGCGCGGTCTGGCAACAAATCTCCCAATCGCCCGGCACCCGCCGGGTTGGACGCTGGAGGTTGAACGTTTCCCGCCGGGAACGTGTCTTTCTGCTTATTCTGTCCATCGTGTCACCTTTCCTGCTGACACGATGGGCGGCTCATGCAAATTGCCCTGTAATGACCGAAGCCCTGCCGCATACCCCTGCACCGCGCCTGCTCCGCTTGTTCATGTGGCTGCACCTCCGGGTGTTCACCGCGCGGATCGCCAAGTCGCGGAAGGAGTCGCCGCTCCTCATCTTCATCCTTACGGCCTTCATCATCGGCTACCTGTATTTTGGGTATGTGCTCTTCTACGGCGGGCTGAAGTATATCTATAAGTTCCCAGCGGTGGGGCCGCTGCTTGGGGAGCGGATCCTGTATCTGGTCTTCGGCTTCTTTTTTGTAATGCTCGTGGTGTCGAACCTGATCATTGGGTATTCGACCCTGTTCAAGAATCAGGAGACGCAGTGGATGTTATCCCTGCCGATCCGACACCGGGACGTTTACCGGTGGAAATTCGTGGAGGCCCTCGGCGTGTCGTCATGGGCGTTGATTTTCCTCAGCGCGCCCATGCTGGCCGCCTATGGCGCCGTGCACCAGGTCCCGTGGCCGTTTTATTTCAAGGTCGCGCTTGGCTACATCCCGTTCCTCGTCATCCCCGCGGTCGCTGGGTCGTGGATCATCCTGTTCCTCGTGCGGGTGCTGTCCCGGCCATGGACGAAGCGCCTCTTCATCCTCGGCGCCATCCTGCTGCTCGCCTTGATCGTCTTCAAGGTGAAGCCGGTGACCGAAAACGACGCCGCCGGCGTGCAGGAGGCCATCCTCTTTCCGAAGCTCATGCGCGGCACGCGCGCGCTCACCAGCCAGTACCTGCCCAGCACGTGGTTTGCGGAAGCGGTGAAATCATGGACGGCCTGGGACTCCGAAAACTGGGGCGACGAAACCCAGCCGTGGATGCCGCGCAGCAAATTCTACCCCCTGCTCCTCGTGAGCTATGCGCTCTTTGGGCTCCTGCTCGCCTTCGACCTCGGCGGGCGCATTTACTACGGCAGTTGGAGCGCCGCCCTCAGCTCCCGGGCGGAGCAATACCAGCGCGAGACGGAAGCCAAGCGCCAGCGCACCATGCGGCGCGGCGTGCTGAGCTGGATCCAGTCGAAGATCCGAGGAATTTCCCCGCAAATGACCGCGCTCGTTTTCAAGGATGTGCGCATCTTCTGGCGCGACCCGGCGCAATGGACGCAGTTCATGATCTTCTTCGGGCTGCTGTGCATCTACGTGGCCAACCTGCGCAACGTCGCCTTCGAGTTTAAGCAGCCGTATTGGGAAACGCTCATCAGCTACCTCAACCTCGCCGCGAGCGCCCTCACCCTGAGCACGCTCACCACGCGCTTTGTCTACCCCATGTTCAGCCTCGAAGGCCGCCGGGTGTGGATTCTCGGGCTATCGCCCGTGGGCCTGCGGCGCGTGGTGCTGCAAAAGTTCTGGATGAGCTTTTTGGTCTCCGCGGTGATCACCATGGGCTTGATGATCGCCTCCGCACTCATGCTGAAGCTGCCGTGGTTCCGCGTGATGTATTTCGCCGTGAGCATCTGCGTGATGAGTGCCGCGCTGAGCGCCCTGGCCGTGGGCCTGGGGGCCTTGTTCCCGAACTTCCGCGAGGAAAATCCGTCCAAGATCGTGTCGAGCTTTGGCGGCACCCTATGCCTCGTGATCAGCTTCGTCTACAACGCCAGCGTCGTAGCCCTGCTGGCCATGCCGGATCTCTACAAAGTGACCAAGCGGACGTTCAGTTTTTGGATCTGGGGCACGCCCATTCCGCCGTGGTTCATGCCAGCCCTCGCCCTCATCATCAGCCTCGCGTTGATCACAATTCCAATGTTTCTTGCCATTCGCCGTGTGAAAAATCTGGAAATGTGACGGCGACTCGGATATGGGCGGTAGCGTAGCACCGCCGCCAATGCCCGACCGACCGCGCGAACAACTCCTGGATCTGCCCGAGGGCGATCCGCTTTCGACCGAACACATCGACGAAAAAGTCCAACTTGCCGAGGCGCAAGAGCAGTCGCTGAAGCGCCAGCTCGAGCAGGTCGAGCGGCAAAAGCGCGAGCTGGAAGAGCTCGGCCGCCGCCAGGAACAATTCAACGCTGGCAAGAGCGAATTCGTCGACAAACTCACACGCGCGCTGGTCGTGCTGGAGCGCGAAACGTTCGAGGCCACCAAGCGCGTGGAATTGCTCGAATCCATCCGCCTCTCGTTTTCGCAACAGCTCGAGACCCTCGATGCCATCAACCCCAAATCCTGGGAAGGCATGGACATCAACAAGGAACTCACTCGCGCCCTCGCCGCGGTGGACGACGCCCGGGCGGAATACAGCAAGACCTTTCCCAAGATCAGCGTGGCCGCGGCCACCGCGGAATCGCCCATGGCTCCGCAGAACGACGCCTACGGCCAATATGAGCCGTCCGGGTCCAGCAGTGATTTCATGACCTGGCTGAAAATGGGATTCGCGTTCTCCATCCCCCTCATCGTCCTAGGCCTCATCGTCCTGATTGTCATCGTCAGCCGGCTCCCCGGCAAATAGCCCATGTCCCGACGCCCTGCCAAGACCAAAGATCCGACACCGACCGCCCTCGACAAAAAGCAAGTCGCCCTGCGAGCCGAGGCGGAACGCCTGCAAAAGCAATTGCAGGACACGCGCCATTTCCTGAAAGAAGCTCCCGGCATGAAGGCCGAGGCGCAGCGCAAGGAGCAGCAGGAAATCCTGAACCGCTTCCGCCGCCCCGCACGCATCGAGGGCCCGGCCGATTTTCGGCTGGAATTGGTCAACGCCAAGCCCAGCGGAAAACCGCGGACCTTGCGGCACGAGCGCAACCTGGGACCGATGTTCCTCAGCTTCGTCCTGATCATCGCCTGCGTGGTGACCTTCTACTACGTCGTGCAGATTGTCCTGCCTGGGAAGTAGGCCAACGTAGTCCGCCCCAGTCACTCTGTGGTTCACGAGTGATGTGTCAGGGCTGGGCGCGATCTTGGAGCAACGATGTTCAGTTCAAGGGGAAAAAGAGAAAAAAGCAAAGAAGGTAAAAGGACAGGTTTTTCCGGCTGTGAACGGTTGGTTTTTGAGTCGAAGAAGGACAGTTGGTCAGGCCGCTGTTTGCAGCTGGAAATGGGGATCTTTGAGCAGGCGGTTGAGGAGGATGACCAGCTTGCGCATGACCGCCGTGAGCGCGACGAGCTTGAGTTTGCCCGCGGCGCGCAGGCGCTTGTAGAAGGTTTTGAGGATGGGTTCATGACGGACGGCGCACATGGCCACGAGGAAGAGCGCACAGCGCGCGGGTTTGCGCCCGCCGCGAATGCGGCGGTAGCCCTTCCACGGGCCGCTATCGACGGGATAAGGGGCCAGGCCCGCGAGAGCCGCCGCGCTTTCCGGCGTCAAGGTCCCGAGCTCCGGCAGATGGGCTTGCAAGGTGGCCGCCAGGACTTTGCCGATGCCCTTGACCTCTTGCAGTCGCTGCGTGCGCGCCGTCAGCTCCTGGTCGGCGGCCAGCACCTTGGCGATGGCCGCTTCGCAGGCGGCGATCTGCTGCTCGTAGAAGCGGAGGCGTTTGCGCAGGAGGTTCTGCGCCACTCGCCCCTCGGTGTGCTCGGCTTGATTGAGCGCCGTCTTTTTGGCTTCCACGATTTGGCTGCGATGCAGCACCAGTGCTTCCAGTTCCTCCTGCTGTGGGGTCGGCGCCACCGTGGGCGCGGGCTGCACCGAGGTGGCAAAGCGCTGGATGATGTGCGCATCGATGGGATCCGTCTTGGCCCGCTGCCCGCAGGCCTGGGCAAAGGCGCGGATGCGCGAGGGCAGGACGATGCTCAACGCATAGCCCGCGTGGTGCAGGAACTTGGCCAAGGGACGCTCATAGCCCCCCGTGGCCTCCATCACTACCTGGCAGTGCTCGGGCGGCCCCAAGAGCTTTGGCAATTTGACAAAGCCTTTGAGGTCATTGGACAGTTCCAGGGACTTGCCGTTCCACTCCAACTGGAAGGTTTTCTTGGCAAGATCCACGCCCGCGTACAGTTTTTGGGTATTGTTCGGACTCATACTTGTAAATGCGAGCCCCGGCCGGTGCATCCGGCCGCGCTCAATCAACGATTCGAGTTTGGACAATGGAGGGCGGTGCCAGTTCGCTCCAAGACGCAGCGCGGCCTCAACGAACGCCTGCAGAGTGCGGACACGGCCACCGTCCTCGCCGGCGCTGGGGTTGCAGCCCCCGCGCCGGCTTCGCTTTCTCTCATCCTCACGGTGAAAGGAGCGAACAAATCCAACATACAAGTGCGGTGGCAGAGTGTAACGGCGACACCGCCTTACCAATCGATCTGAGATCCACCGAGATAGGGCACTACGCTTGATCAAGCGCGCCGCCATAACCTGTCGTAACCCACGCAGAATGCCAAGGCGGTGTGGCGCTATCGGTTGCCGGGCGGCTCCGCGCCCGCCCTTCGGGCTGCCTGCGGCAGGCGTTCTCGCTCCGCTCGAATCTCACCGCGCTCCAAGATCGCGCTCCGTCTCCCCACGCTGCTCGTGAATAGTGGTGAAGGCCAATTCGTCCTTACCAGTTCTTCTCCCATTTGCCCCGCTCCTGATCTCTCAGGGTCGGCGCGGTGGGATTGGAGGTGGGCTTGCTGCCGGCGGTGCTCCACATATCCGGGCTGGAGGTGTTGAAGCCGGGCATGTCGTCGCCGGTCTTGCGCTTGGCGCTGGGGTTGGTCTTCAAGTCCTTTTGGAATTCCGCTTCCGCCCGGATGCCCGCGGTGGAATAGCCATAATAGTAGCCCCACGGGTCCATGAAGCCCTTCACCAGCTTGATTTTTTGGGTCGAGGCATCTTTTTCCACCATCAGCATTTTGCCACGGTCGTACCCACTCAAGTACGATTTCTCGCCGTCATCCGGAACCCCATCCGGCTTGGAGCCGCTCGAACCGGTCTTATCGCCGGTGAGTTCCTTGTAAACGAACTCGCTCGCCTTCTGGTACTCGTCGGAGTTTGGAATAAAGTGTTTCTTCGGTTCCAATTTGTCGGTGACGCCTGCGCCGCCGCCGGAAGTGATCTCCTGCGGATAGGAATTCCAATCCGAGTAATAACTGTCCAACGCCGCCTTGAACGCCGACAACTCCGCTTGCGCCCGGGTGCGGTTGCTCTTGTTGGTGACGTAGCCTGCGAGACCCACCACGATGCCGGCCAAAATCACGATGATGGCCAGTGCCGTAATGGTTTCGATAAGAGTAAAAGCTGAGGAGGATCGTGAGCGCATGCGTGTAGAATAGTCCGGATTGATGGTGCCGCTAATGAAATCTCGCTTAGGGCTGTTGGATATGTCCTGGGCCGCGGAAGCGATCAGGACGTGCTGCCACCCTGCATTTTCTTGATGATTTCGATGAGCGGCAGGAACAGCGCGATGACGATGGTGCCGACGATGAGCGCGAGGAACACGATCATGATCGGCTCCAGCAGCGAGGTCAGGCTCTCCACTGCGTTGTCCACTTCGTCGTCGTAGACTTCCGCCACCTTCAGCAACATGTCCGGCAACTGGCCGGTTTCTTCACCGACGTCTACCATCGAAATCACCATCGGCGGGAACACACCGCTCGCCTCGAGGGGCGCCACGATGCTTTCACCTTCCTTCACCGCGTCGTGCACTTTGGAGATGGCGGTCGCCAGCACCACGTTGCCCGCGGTTTCCTTGGTGATGTTGAGCGCCTGCAGGATCGGCACGCCGCTGGTCACGAGCGTTCCGAGCGTCCGCGTGAAACGGGCGATGGCGCTCTTGCGCACGATGTCGCCGAAGACCGGCATCCGCAGCTTGAAACGGTCGAAGCCGTTCTTGCCCCGTTCGGTATTATTGAGCGACCACCAGCCGAGGCCGATGAGGAAAACGCCGCCGAGGGTGTAGAAGAGATTTGGCGGCACCCACATGTTCTGCATGAACTTGCTCGCGGCCATGACGCCCAGCGTGAGGCCGGGCAACGAAGCACCCCCGAGCATGTCGTTGAAGATCTGCTCGAATTTCGGGACGATCGTCGTGAGCAGGAAGAACATGATCACCAGCGCGATGACGAGCACCACCACCGGGTAGGTCATCGCCGACTTCACCTTGTTCTTAATCTTCTGCGCCTTTTCCTGGAATTCCGCGAGGCGCTGCAACACGAGTTCGAGCACACCGCCGATTTCACCGGCCTTCACCATCGAGACATAGAGGCGATTGAAAATCTTTGGGTGCTGGCCCATCGATTCGCTGAACGTGCTGCCGCCTTGCACGGAGTCCGACATCGCATTGATGGCATCGCGCAGCACGAGGTCCTTCTCCTGCTTGGCGAGCACGCCGAGGCCCTTGAGCAGCGGGAGGCCGGCGTCGATCAGCGTGGCGAGCTGGCGGGTGAAAATCATGAGCACCTTGCTCTTCACCGTCTTGCGGGCCATGAAGCCCTTTCCTTTTTTCGCGCCGGCCGGCACGATCGCCTTGTTGGTTTTGACCTTGGCGCCTTTGACGGGCTTCGGGCCGGAGCCTTCCGGCACCACGCTGGTTGGGAAGTAGCCGGAGGAGCGAAGTTGCGCGACCACGTCGTTTTGGTTCGTGGCTTCAACCACGCCGCGGGATTCGGAGCCTTTGGCGTCTAGGGCGATGTATTCAAAGCGCATAAAGTAGAATGAGGGAGGGAGGTGTTGGTGGCGAGGAGCTTAACTAGTAAGGGAGAAATTTTGCTGCAATCGAAATTTCCGTCACCATAGGGAAAATTTCCGTTACGAAGGCGAAAAGCACGCCAAATTCATGCGCGGAGGCCTGTTTGGACCCCGCTGGGCGGTTTGTGGATCCGCGGAGGCACCCGGCGCGAAGCGGCGCGGAGCCCCAACCAAAAGGAGGCGATCCATCGCATACCGGCACCGAAGGCACGGTCCTATGCAGCAACGCCCACCGCCCGGCGGAGGCGGAACCAAGACTTTGAACCGCAGATGCACGCAGATAGGCGCAGATATTTTGGAACCGCCGATCGAATGGAAACAGGAGACGCTTTTCGAGAGAGGGAAGAAAGAAACCGCGGATTTCGCGGATCTACGCGGATTCGGCTCCGGGAGATGGTCATGAATGATGAGGCTGGGGCGGCTGCGGTGAACGGAGAAACTGCACTCGCAGCGTCGAGAGCAAACCAAGAAATCGGCGCGCAGCTTGCAATCAATTTGAGGCTCAATGAAAATGATGGTGCTTCGCGCTTTGAGGAATGCGCAAGCGATTGCCGAGGGCGCATGGGGAAACCGTGGCTTTCATCTCGTCTGCATCTCGCGCCTGGCTCCGAGCTCGCTTTTCCGGCAATTGCCATTTGCAAAGGCGCCACCGGCTCGCGTAGCGTGCGGCCTTAATACTTTCTCCCACCATGATCGAATTGGAGGTTTACGCCGCTGGCGTCCGCAACTTGGAAAAAATTTTGGAACTCGACCACGAGTTGGAGGCCATCCCCGGCCTGCACTACAAGGTCGATAGCAACCACGACATTGTGTACATGGAGTTCGACTCCCCCTCGTTCACCATCACCGAACTCAAGGCCATCTTCACGAAGCTCGGCCTCCACGCCAAAATCGTCGGCACCATTCCCCCGGAGTTGAATCCCAAGAAGACCAAGACGCAGCCCATCCGGCTGCCGATGTAGGGCGGCAAGCGTGTCAGTCTGACGGGTCGTGTCTATCAACCCGAGCGGCGCGACGTTCCCGTGAATAGGATCTCGGCCGCCGATGCGATTCCTTGGTGCATAGCGAGGGCCTCAGGTGAATCGGAATACTTTCCAGCCGTCCCGCCGCGGGTCCCCCCGCCAGAGCGGCGTCATGCCGCCGCACTCCAGATTACGTCCCACGCGGCACGCGGTCTTTGTGAATAGTGCCAGCCTAGATCAGTAGATCTTGAAGTAGGCTTTTTTGCGCAGGCGGGTGAGCCAGCCTTGCTGCATTTTTTGGCGCTCCTCCTGCATCAGGCGGCGCTCGATTTCGGGACGCAATTCGCTGAGGGGCTTGGTGACGCCGCCTTTTTTCGATTCCACAAAAAGGAGGTAGTAGGCGTTGTTCAACGTGAGCACCTCGCTCACTTTTCCCGTGGTCAGGGTGAAGGCGACGCGCTCCATTTCCGGTGGAGCCAAATCCCCACGTTTCACCCAACCCCAATCGCCGTTTTCGTCCTGGTGGCTGTCCTCGGAGTAGATGCGGGCCATGTCGCCGAAGTCGGCGCCGCGGACGACCTTTTCCCGAATTTCCTGGATCATCTTGAGCTTTTTGCCGCCGGGTCCATCGGACGCCATCTTGAGCATCTTCAGCTTTATTTCCTCGCCCTGGGTCCACTCCCGGGCGTGCTCGCGATAGTAGCTCTCTACACGGCTCGCGGGGATGATGGGATCGCCGCCCTTCACCTCGCGCTGACGCATGGCCTGGACGATGACCTTCTCCTCCTCGATCCGGCGGATCTTGTCGATGCTGTAGCCTTGCGCGGCGATGGTGCGAAGGAAGGCGGTGCGGTCGCCGGCAAAGTCCTCGCGAATGATCGCGTTGATGCGGTCGTCGACGACGTGGCTGGGGATGGAGGCCTTGAGCTTGCGAAATTCCTGGATGATCAATTGGCGATCGATGAGGTCGTTGACGGCGCGCAACCGGACCTCCTTGATCTTATCCATGGCCTCGGTGCCCGAGTATTGCTTGTGGATGGCGGCCTCCAGCATGCCGGTCATTTCCCGCACTTGCGAAAACGTGACCACGTCGTCGTTGACGACCGCCGCCACGCCATCGAGGACCTGCGGGTCCACCGAGCGAGCGGCAACAGTGAATGCGACGAGCGAACAGAGCAAAAATGATGACTTCACAGACAAGTGGAGCGGTTTTCGCGAAGCGTAGGAACGGAGGCCCGCAAGTCAAGGCTGCGCTCAAGCCAACACTGATTCCTGCTTCCTATCGCCCACCCCGGCCGAGGTCCGACTTCACATTTTCCAACGCCTCCATGTAGCGCGCGAGTTCCGCATCGAAAACTGCCTTTTCTCGGGGGTCGTTCGGATCCAGTGAGGCTTTCTTGTTTTCCAGCTCCCTCTGCCATTCCCGGATCGCCGCTTTGCGTCCTTCGAGGTTTTTCATGGAGATTTCTTGAACTCGGATCTTCGCTCTTTCGTCGGCCACAACTTTCCTCGACAGACCCCAAATCCTTTGCAGCTTTTCCCAGGTTGTTTTCTCCGGAGCGGAGGCCCACGAATCCAAACCCAACACCGCCCAGAGAAACATGCCTGCGCCGGCCAAAAACATCAGGATCGCCAGGCGTAGCCCATTCCCAAAAAACGCCAGCACCGGAGAAGTGATCGGAAAGAACAAGGACAAACACACGAGTCCCGAGCTTTTGCGAGCGGCGAAATAGAAGCTCACGAGCCAGGATGCAATTACTGTATACGTGCCTGCATCGCGCCATACTCGAGCCACGTCCAGCGTGTGTCCCAGACAAACGTACATGATTTTATTCAGTGGACCGCGCTCGTGACCGTCAAGCACATCCGAACAAGCCTCACCGCTGCGCTTGCGTTCCGCCCTCCTCGTGAGGCAAGGATGAAGGCGATGAAGAAATCCTCGCCTGCTCCTGCGCCGACTGCCGAAGGCGCGCTGAAAGCTGCCAAGCTCCTCGAAGATGTTGCCGCGAATGTGCGGCTGCTGGCCAAGGCGTCGCCGGTGGCGGCGGCGAGCCTCGAGCAACTCATGGATGCGGGGCAATGGGGCGAGATGGTGGACCGCAACTGGCGCACGCTGGCGTTTGGCACGGGCGGGTTGCGCGGGCGGACGATCGGCAAGTTCGTGACGGCGAGCGAACGCGGCCAGGCGAAGGACGGAGAGCGCCCGGAACTGCCATGCGTGGGGACGAACACGATGAACTATTTCAACATCGGGCGCGCGGCGCAGGGGCTGGCGGCGTATTGCCTGGAGTATTTCAAAAAGCAAAAGCTGAAGGGGCGCCCGCTCATTGTGATCGCGCACGACACGCGGCATTTCTCGCGGGAGTTTGCGGAGCTGGTGGCCAAGGTCGCGGTGGAACTGGGCTGCGACGCAGGATTGTTTGAGGGGCCGCGCAGCACGCCGCAGCTTTCGTTTGCGGTGCGCGAGTTGAACGCCACGGCGGGTGTAGTGATCACGGCGTCGCACAATCCGCCACACGACAACGGCTTCAAATGCTACTTCAACGACGGCGCGCAGGTGATCGATCCGCACGCGACGGCGATCGTGAAAAAGGTGAATGCGCTGACGACGGACGCCTACACACCCCTGCCGAAGTCCAAGCAAGGCAAGCTGCGGGAATTGGGCGCGCCGCTCGATGTCGCCTACATGGCGCGGCTCGAGACGCTGGTGCTCGACCCAGCGATGGTGAAGGCGGCCAGCCGGCTGAAGGTCGTGTTCACGGGCATCCACGGGACCGGCGGCGTGATCTCAAAGCCGATGCTGAAAAAGCTCGGTTTTCGATTTGCGGTGGTGCCGGAGCAGGATGGGTTCAACGGTGCATTCCCGACCGTCAAATCGCCGAATCCGGAAAATGCCGACGCGCTGAAGCTCGGCATCGCGCTGGCGGACAAAGAAGCGGCGGACGTGGTGATTGCCACGGACCCGGATTGCGACCGGATGGGGGTCGCCATTCGCAATGCGAAAGGGAAACTGGAACTGCTGACGGGGAACCAGATCGGCTCGCTGATCGCGGCCTACCGCGTGCGGAAACTGGTCGAGCAAGGCGTGATTACGCCGGAGAACGCGGGGCGGTGTGCGATCATCAAGACATTCGTCACGACCGATCTGCAAAAGGCGATCGCGGAAAAGCATGGCCTGCGCTGCGTGGAGACGCTGACCGGGTTCAAGTACATCGGCGAAAAGCTGGGCAACTACGAGCAGGCGCTGCCGGCGAAAGCGCGCGCCAACTACCGCAAGCTCAGCGAAGCCGAGACGCGCGATCTGCGGCTGAAACACAGCGTCTATTACGTGGCGGGGGGCGAGGAGAGCTACGGCTACAGCGCGCACGATTTTGTGCGGGACAAGGATGGCAACGCCGCGGTGGTGCTCTTTGCCGAGGTGTGCGCGCACGCCAAATCGCGCGGGCTCACGGTGGATGCGCTGCTCGATGAAGTGTACGCTGAGTACGGATTTTACCTCGAAAAGAACGGGACGCTCACCTTTGAAGGCGCGGACGGCGCGGCGAAGATTGCGAAGCTTGCGGCGAGCTATGCGTCGACGCCACCCAAGGCCATGGACGGCGCGAAGGTCACCGGCGCGCGCGATTTTAATCAGGAAACGTTTACCGACGTGGAGGGCGCGACGATTCCGAAGGAACGCATGGTGATTTTCGATCTCGCCGACGGGCGGCGGGTGGCGGTGCGTCCGTCGGGCACGGAGCCGAAGATCAAGTTCTACCTGTTTGCGCGGCGCGATCCCTCGGGCGAAAAGTTTGCGGCGGCGGAACTGGCGAAAGCGAAGAAGGCGACGGCTGCGGCGCTGGAATCGCTGTGGGAGTGGATTCAAAAGGACGTCCACGCGCGGCTGTGACGCGCCATGGAATTCACCTTCACGTCGGCCTTCCTGACGCTGCTGATCGTGCTGGATCCGCTGGGTAGCATCCCCAGCGTGATGGCGGCAATGAAGGCGGTGCCGGACGCGCGGCGGCTCCGGGTCATCGCGCGGGAATTGATGTTCGCGCTGGTGATCCTGATCGGCGTGTTTTTCTGCGGCCGTTCGCTGATGAACGTACTGCATCTCACCGACGAGGCGCTGCGCATCTCCGGCGGCATCGTGCTATTCCTGATCGCGCTGCGGATGGTGTTTCCGACGGCGACCGCGGAGCGGCCGGAGCATCAGCAGGAGGAGCCGTTCATCGTGCCGCTGGCGACGCCGTTCATCGCGGGGCCATCGGTGATGGCCACGATCATGTTCATCGCCGGGCGCGACCCGACGCGGCGTCCACTGTGGCTGCTGGCGCTGTGCACGGCGTGGGCGGTGACGGCGGCGGTGTTGCTGTGCGCGCCGGCGCTGGCGAGGATCTTGAAGAGACGGGGGCTGATGGCAGTGGAAAGGCTGATGGGGATGGTGCTGGTGGTGATGTCAGTGCAGATGTTTTTGGATGGGATCAAATTGACCGTGGGCGGGAAGTGAAGGCCTGGCGGTCATTTTGGCGGAACGGGAACCAAAGCTTTGAACCGCAGATGGACGCAGATACACGCAGATCTTTTTTCCCGCTAAATCGATCGCTAATCGAAGCCAATTTCGGGAGGAAGCGCTGCCTCGAGGACGTAGAGAAGAAAAACCGCGGATCACGCGGATCTACGCGGATCAGGCTGGGAGAGGTCTCCTGGGGATTGGGTTATTCGCGGCGGACGCGTTTGCTCTTTTTCGGTTCTTCGCGGGGATCGAGGGCGTCCTTGAGGTCTTTGGAGTAGCCGGAATTGACGTGGAAATGGGCCTTCTCCATTTCCTCCTTGTTGTGCAGGGATTGGCCGTCGGTTTCGACGTAGCCGAGCGCGACGAGGCCTTTGATGGTGTCGAGCAATTCAGCGAATTCGAGGTCCGCGCAACGTTCGATGAGGGTGGCGCCGTCGATCTCTCCACTGCCAAGGCCGAGCGCTTTGATGATGGAGATTTCGCAGCCGTCGAGTTGGATTTCGTAAGGCATGAGGACGAGTAGGGGCAGGCTCCTTAGCGCAAGTTGCGCCATTACGCACGCCGGAAATGCAGATGGGTGGGAAACAGGTTGTTCATATTGGGGCGGCAACTTCCAACCCGGCGAAGCCAGAACCAAGAGTTGGACAGTGAGAGACAGTAAAACACAGCGAGGAGGGAGGCCGCCGCGAGGACCCAAGGAAAAGAACCGCGGATTTGCCTTCGGCGATCTACGCTTCGCTCCGGTTCGCGGATCTACGCGGATTCGGATCCGATAGCCGGTCGTGATTGATGAGGCTGGGAAGAGCGGCGCTTCGCGCTTTGATGATGGCGCGCGACGAGGAGCGTCACGCCACAGAGGGGAGGCGGTGCGGGCCGGGGACGAGGACGCTTTTCATGCCGGCAGCGTTGGCGGCTTGCAGGCCGGTCTGGGTGTCTTCGAAGACGAGGCAGCGTTCGGGGATGACGCCGAGGCGGCGGGCGGCTTCGAGGAACGGATCGGGGTGCGGCTTGCCGCGGGAGTAATCCTCGCTACACACGATGGTATTGAAGAGGTGGCAGATGCCGAGGGCCTTGAGCGTGCTGTGGACGATGCGGCGATGGCCGCCGCTGGCCACGGCGAGGGGCTTGCGGCCGTGCCATTCCCGCGCGAGCGCGACCACGGGCTCGATGGCGGCGATTTCGACGCTCAATTCCAGAAAGAGGTTTTCCTTGCGGGCGACGGTCTCGGCGACGGGCATGGAATGGCCATGGCGCTCGTTGAGGATTTCCACGATGCGGGAGGTCGGCACGCCGCCGAGTTCGTAGAACATGGCTTCCGGCAAATCTTGGGCGGCACCGCCGAGGGCAATTTGCCAGGCCTTGAAGTGAGTGGGCATCGTGTCGGCCAAAGTGCCATCGCAGTCGAAAATGAATGCGGCAAAGTCGCCGGCCGGCAGTTCGAGGGAGAACGACGAGTTTGTAGTTCGGTCGCTCACGAGCGCGGGAAGATGCTCAGGCTTTGAGAAAATGCCAGTTATTCTTTATTAGAGTTGAGATATTGGCGGTGGCGGCGGGAAATGGTGGCGAAGCATTGAAACGCAGATGGGCGCAATGCGGCGGAGCCGAAACCAAGGAAGGAATCCACGGAAGACAACTGAATTCACGGAAGCAATGCAGCGGCCCTTCGTCGGGGCTTAGGGCCCCGCAGCGAAACGTTCAACGCTCAACACCCAATACTCAATGAGAAGGCGCTTCGCGCTTTGATGAGAGCGCGAGCGGCGAGGTGGCGCTGTTTGAAGTTTGAGGGGAGATGAGATACGGGCGAGTGATTTCAGTTTTGCGAAATTCTCATAATCACCATAGAGAGTTGGGGAGGGTGGAAGATACGGGGTTTTGTGGAGGAAGGCGGCGGGGATTTGTGGAGAGAGGGGCCGGGAAGTCTGTATTCTTCAGGGAAGGCGGGCGAGTTGGCACGATCTGGCCCCGCGTTTGCTAAATCCCCCGGCTCACCTTGCGGCTGGTGATCATGGGCGGAAATCCGTGGCTCAGGACGGGGCGTCCTACGCACCGAAACAAATACATTATACAAAAATACATCTAATGCATCATAATAATCCGACGCATGACCGCGTCACTTCATCCCATCGTCTCCAACGTGCCGTGCGCCGCTCCGTGCTGGGCGGGCTCGGTCTCCTCGCCCTCGCGGCGGCCATTCAGCCTGCGCAGGCGAATTATCCGGGCTACCCGGGCGAACCCGGATACCCCGGCTGGCCTTGGCTGCCGGAAATCCCGTGGTACCCGCCGATCGACCCCAATCCCACACCGACGCCGACGCCGACTCCCGAGGAGCCGGTGAACACGGCGCCGACGCTGCACCTGCCGTCTTCCCCGATCGTCGTGGAAGCGAACGGACCGTGGGGCGCGCAAGCGTATTTCGAAGTGAGCGCCAAAGACGAGCAGGACGAAGTGGCCCCCGTGGCCACGGCCTCGCCCGAGAGCGGCAGCACGTTTGGCCTGGGCGAGACGACGGTGAATGTTTCCGCCACGGACAAAGGCGGCCTCACCACGACCGGCAGCTTCCTCGTGAAGGTGCAGGACACCACGGCCCCGTGGATCCAACTCAACTCGAATCAATGCACAGAGAACCTCACCGTTCCCGTGGGCAGCGAATTCTTCGAGCCGGGCGCATGGGCCTACGACAGCGTGGACCAATACGTGGAAGTCTCTTCCTCCGGCTCGGTCGATACGAGCACGGTGGGCAGCTACACGATCACCTACACCGCGAAGGATCGCTCCGGGAACGCGGCCACGCCCGTGACGCGCACCGTCACGGTGGTGAACCCGATGCCCAAAGTGAACAAGCGCCGCTACAGCGGCGGCAACTTCGAGGGCCAGGGTGATTTCAACATCACGGCGGGCGGCAGCGTGTCGGCGGCCCTGCAATTGAAAGGCCAGACCTGGCGCGCGACCTTCCCGCTCACGCAGCGGAACCAGACGGTGGTGTTCAACGGGCCGAAGAAGTCCACGCTCGAAGCGAATCTCTTCGTGAGCGTGAACGGCGGCGGCGAACCGGTGATCGTGGTGAACGCGGCGGACACGTCGCTGGAACTCAAGCCGGTGCTCTTCACTGCGCAGAACCCCGCGCCCGCCAGCGTGGCCGGCACCTACACCTCGGTCTTCCGCAGCTACGGCGCCTACGGCATCGCCGGAGCCAGCACGAGCAGCGAGAGGCAGCCGCTGGGCAGCGGTTTCGCGACGATCAACGTCGCGAAGGACGGCAAAGTGCGCGCGGTGGGCTTCACCGCGGAAGGCACGCCCGTGAGCGGCTCGAGCTACCTCGTGAAGGCGCCGTGCCACAAGAACTACGCCTACGCGGCGTTCTCGCCCGAAGAGCCGACGAATGAAAATCCGATTCCCAGCGAGGAAACCGCGCAGCCCGCGCAGTTCCATCTGCACATGGGCCTCTACACGGCGGCCAAGCGCGGCAGCCTGAGCGGCATCTTCACGCTCGACCGCAGCAATCACTACGGCTCGATCACCGGCGATTTCCGCTGGGAAGCTCCGTCGGGTGCGCTGGCGCTGTATCGCGGCGGCATGGAAACCTGGGGCGAGATCGTCGGTGGCCGCTATGAGAAGAGCCAACCGGCCGGGATGACCGGTCTGCTGTTTACCTTCGACAACGCGAGCGCCTTCGTGGCGAGCGGCACGGTGACGACGTCGCCGGTGTTCTTCGACATGTCGACGACGGATTCGCAACGCTCGGTGGGCCTGCGCTGCCGCTACACGCTGGAGACCGGCGTGTTGACGGGAGCCCGCTACCGCGGGAGCGCGGCGCGCAACTACAAGGCCATCTGGCTGCAGGAGCAGGGCACGATCGAAGGCTTCAGCACCAGCGGCGACGGCAAGTCGCACGGCGCGGTGAACCTCGAGAACACCCAGCCCGAGCAGCCGACCCTGCCGCTGTAATTCAGAACAGACGTCCCACACACAAATGGGGGTAACAGCCCATCCCCAAAAAGGCGCCACGGAGCGAAAGCTCCGTGGCGCTGATTTTTTCGCGCGGAAAGGAAAATTGGGGCCAGACCCGCTCGTCGGCAAAACTCGGAAGACTTGAAAATGAAAACAGGTCCGGAATGGCGTGATTCAAGGCGGGGCCGCTCCTATGCACACGTCTGGGCAGGCCTTCTACCTGCATCCATACATGTGTTCCGCAGGATGCGGAATACGGCACGCTGGAGGCATTGCGCTACCCGGGCGCAAGCCGTGGCTGATAGTGAGAGTTCCAGGTAGGGATGAAATCTCCTCGCAACGGTGGCGGGGGCGGTGTTTCTTCGCGGGCACCTTGCGATGAGTTCCGCTGCCCAAATTACTTCGCTCCTGACGAACCGCGACCTGGATCGGCTGGCGCGGCTGCGTATCAATTCGTCGCGGCGCTTCACGAACCGCGCGCGGGGCGAGCATCTGGCAGCGAAGGGTGGGACGAGCACGGAGTTTTGCGATTTCCGCGACTACTCGCCGGGCGACGACGTGCGGTTTGTGGACTGGAACATTTTCGCGCGGATCAACCGGCCCTACCTCAAGCAGTTCCACATGGAGGAAGAGATGCACCTCGTGCTGCTGGTGGATGCGTCGGCGTCGATGGCGTTCGAGGGGAAGTTTGCGCTGGCGCGGCAATTGGCAACGGCCTTCGGCGTAATCGGGCTGCGCGGCTCGGAGAAAGTGAGCGTGGGGGTGCTGGGCGGCACGCCACGCATCCTGCGGCCATGCCGGGGGCGGGCGAGCCTCGGGAAATTTTTTGGCTTTCTGGAAGGCATCGAGACGGGCGGCGACGTGCCGGTGGATGTGGGGATCGAGGGCTTTCTGCGGCAGCACCAGGGGCGCGGACTGGCGATCGTGCTGTCGGACTTTCTCACCGGGGGCGACTTGCGGCGCGCGTTTAATTTGGTGACCAACACGGGGCTGGAGATTTTCGCGCTGCAGACTCTCAGCCCGGCGGAATTGTCGCCGGAAATCACGGGGGACTTCCGGCTGGTGGACTGCGAGAATGGGTCGACGCTGGATATTTCCAACGCGGGCGATTTGATGATGCTGTATCACGAATACCGGCTCGCGCTGGAGATGGAGCTCTCGTCGCTGTGCTCGAAACGGCAGGGGCGGTTTTTGTCGACGAATTCCGCGGAGCCTTTTGAGCGGGTGTTTTTCGAGACACTGCGGCGGAAAGGATGGGTGGTGTAGATGAGTTTCACCGCCCTGCATTCCGCGTGGTTGTTTGCGCTGCTGGCGCCACTGATCATCTTCTACTTCCTGAAGTTGAAGCGGCCGCGGCAGACCATCTCGTCGCTGGTGCTGTGGCGGCAGGTGCTGAGCGATCAGCGGGTGAATTCGCCGTTCCAGCGGTTCAAGCGGAACATCCTGCTGCTGCTGCAAATCCTGCTGCTGGTGCTGCTCGTTCTCGCGGCGATGCAGCCGTTTCTGCGGAGGGAATCGGAGGCCACGGGGCGGCTGCCGATCCTGGTGGATATCTCGGCGAGCATGGCGGCGCTGGACAAGCCGGGCGGCGCGTCGCGGCTCGACGTGGCGAAGGCGCAATTGCGCGAGCGCATCAACTCGCTGCCGCCCGGGCAGGAGGTGTGCATCATCGCCTTTAGCAAGACGGCGCGGAAACTGACGGGCTTCACCGACAACCAGACGGAGCTGCGCGACGCGGTGGCCGCGCTGGAAGTGGAGGACGTGCCGGGCGACCTCGACGAGGCGCTGCGGCTGGCGCAGGCGCTGGCGCGCACGACGCCGTTTGAGCGGGTGCAGGTGATCACGGACGGCAATCTGCCCTCGAAGACGACGTTCGAACTGCCGTTTCAACTAAGCCTGCAGAAGCTGGAGCCACCAGGGCCGAACGCGGGCATCACGGCCTGCAACGCGCGCCGAAATTCCGCGGGCGATTGGGAGCTATTCGTGCAGGTATCGTGCACGGACCCCGCGCCGGCGAACACGGCGTCGATTACCCTGAGCGCCGGTGGAAACGAATTTGCGCGCGAACAAGTGACGCTGACGGCGGGGGGCGCGCCGCGGCTTGCGTTCAAGATCACAGGGAATCGCGCCGGCGGGAACGACCTCATCCGGGCGACGCTCACGCCGTCGGGCTTTGACTCGCTCGCATCCGACAACGAAGCGTGGCTGAAGTTGCCGGCCACGCGGCCGCTGGACGTGCATGTGCCGGAAGCCCTGGCGGCCTTTCGCCATGCGTTCGCGGGCATCCCGGGGCTCAATATCTACCCGCAGAAGGACGTGCCCTCGCCGAGCGGATTCGACCTGGCCATCGGCGATGGGAAGGACTTGCCGCTGGCGCGCGTGGCGTGCACGTACGGACCGCCACCGCCGGAGCTGGCCGCGCTCATTTCCGTGGAGAAAGATCCGAAGAGCCAGGGCATCCGGGCCATCGATTGGCGGCGCGATTCGCCGCTGCTGCAGCACGTGAGCTTTGACGAGGTGGTGTTTCTCGACGACCCGGTGCTGGCCAAGGGTAAGGACTCCACGGCGATACGCGTACTGGGCTGGGAGGCGCTGGTAGAGGGGCCGCACGGGCCGCTGATGGTCGCGCACATGGAAGAAAACCTCACGCGGGTGCATCTGCTGTTCGAACCGGACCACAGCACGCTACCGTTCCGCGTGGCGTTTCCGATTTTGGTGAGCAATCTCACGGCGCATGCGATGAAGCTGGCCGGGCTAGCGGAGGCCAACGCGGTCGCGACCGGGGTGCTGCCGCCGCAAACGTTTTTGCCCAATGCCACGGTGGCCGTGCGCGGGCCGGGCAATCTCTCCCGCGAGGAAAAAGCAAACGAGCGCGGGCTGGTGAGCGGCATCCCCGCGCCGCGCACGGGTGAATACAGCCTGGCGGCCACCGGTAGCACGGTGGCGCTCGGCGCGAGTTTACTGAGTACCTGGGAATCAAGTCTCTCCGCCGTGAAGGAGATGGAATTTGGCGACCGGATCTCCGTGGCGGCGGAAAGCGTGGTACCGAAAGCCGACCGGTCGCTGTGGTGGATTCTCGCCGCGGTGGGCTATGCGGTGCTGCTGCTGGAATGGTGGTGGTTTCAGCGCCGGCCATTTTAGCCACGAAAACACACTTGCCACAAAGGCATGGCTCGATATTTTCCGCCCCCCCAAAGCAAATGCCAGGGTAGCTCAGCGGTAGAGCAGGGGACTCATAAGCCCTTGGTCGGGAGTTCGATTCTCCCCTCTGGCACTACTTTCCACGCGCCCGCCATGCGACCTTCCGATTCTTCCGTTCCAATCCGGCGGCTTAATTTATGGCGAGGAGCGGTGCTGGCAGCGATGCTCGGCGGCGCGGCGTCGGCGTCCGCGGAACTCGTGGACGTACCGGAACTGGGTGTGCGGCTGGAGCGGGGTTTTCGCATTACGCAAATCTCCGACGAGCAGCTCGCGAACGATATCTGGTGCATGACGCTCAATCCGCGCGACGAAATCGTCGTCTCGGGGCCGGGCTATATTTCCACGCTGCTCGACACGAACGGCGACGGGAAGCCGGACCAGGCGGTGAAATTTGCGGACTCGAAAGGCGCGATGGGGCTGTGCTTTGACGAGACCGGTAAGCAATTGCTGGTGATGGCGGAGGGCTGGCTTTCGGAGTATCGCGACGACAACCTGGATCGTGTCGCGGACGGCCCGCCGCGCAAGATTCTGCCATTTGCCAGCGGCGAACACGGTGGACACGCGATTCGGCGCGGGCCGGACGGGAAATGGTGGGTGATCGGCGGGAACGACGCGGGGATCGACGAGCGGCACCAACCGAAGACCTTTACCATCAACGGCGTCGCCATCCTTCCCCCAAAGCCGATCGCCGGGGCGATCGTGCGGCTCTCGGCTGACTTGAAAACGAGCGAGGTGTGGGCGGATGGCTTTCGTAATCCGTACGACTTCGATTTCAACAAGGCGGGCGATGTGTTCACGTTCGATAGCGACTGCGAGCGCGACTATTTTCTCCCGTGGTATTCCGGGTGCCGCGTGTATCACGCCTGGGCAGGGCGGCAGCACGGATGGCGGCTGAACGGCTACCAGCGCAGCTTTCGCATCCCGGACTACATGCCCGACACGGTGCCGTGCCTGGCGGAAATCGGGCGCGGCTCGCCCACGGGGGTGCACGTTTACAAGGGCACAGCGTTTCCGCCGCAGTATCAGGACAGTCTGTTTATCGAGGACTGGACGTTTGGGCGGATCCATTTTCTGCCGCTGGCGCGACCGGAACGCTCCGCGGGTGAAAAAAGGCAGTATGTGACGCGACCGGAAGTTTTCCTGGAGCCGATCGGCACCGCGGGGTTTGCGCCCACCGACCTCGTGGAAACCAAGGACGGCGCGCTGCTGGTGAGCATTGGCGGGCGCAAGACGCGCGGTGCGATCTTTCGCATCGAAGCGCAGAAAGGCGCTCCCTCCCCCGCCCTGCCGGTGCTTGCGCAGATGGAACCGCCGCCGCCTGCCGCGCTCGTTGAACTTGCGGCGGCGCAGGCCTCACTCGGCGGCTGGAAATTGCAAGGGGCAACGGCGGATGCCTTCGTGCCATATGAGCCGGTGGAGCCCAGGGGACTGGCGGGCGAAGATTTGAAGGGCGCGCTCGCCCGCGCGGAAGACGGGCTCTTTTCGCTCGACGATCGCGTCGTGACGGAGGCCGCGCGGCTGCTGGCGATGCTGGAGGACGGGACGCCGCGCAACGCCGACAACATCCTGGCGCAAGTCACGCCGAAATCTTCGCCGACGGCGGACTTTCATTTCCTCGCCTGCCTCGCGCGGCTCCGTGTGGAGCCCACCGCCGAACGCACCGCCAAAACGGCGCATGCGATCCTCGATCTGGATCGCAAGCTCGCCGGGGGCGACCGCCGGCCCAAGCAAATGTGGCCGGTGCGGCTGAATGACGTGGTCGCCCGGCTCGCCAGCAAGGACGCCGGGCTCGCGAAAGCGCTGCTGACGCATTCAGCCTTTGCGACACCCGGGCATCTGCCGCTCGTCGAAACGATGCCAGCCGACGCGAAGGCGGAGGCCGCGAAGCTTTACCTCGACGCGGTGCGCAAGGATGCGGCGTTTGAGTGGTCGCCGGAGTTGATCAAACTGGTCGGTGCCCTGCCAGACGCCCGCCCTTTACTGCGCGCGCAATGGAGGAACCTCGGGTTGAGGCCGGCGATTCGCGCCGTTTTGCAAGCGCAGCCGAGCGAAGCAGACGCAGCGTTGCTCGCGGAAAAAGACACCGCGCCGCCGGTCGCAGAAGACCCGGCGGCGACGGCGACGTTTGTCGAATTGCTCAAGCCCGTGTTGTGGGACAAGGGCGACGGTGCGCGGGGCGAGAAGCTCTTTCGCGAGCGCGCCTGCGCGACGTGCCATGCGGGCACTTCGCCGATCGGGCCGGACCTCTCGGGACCCGTGGCTCGGCTGTCGGCGCCGGATTTGATGACGGACATCCAGTTTCCGAACCGGGCGATTGCGGATGCTTTTCGGAGCCGGCTCTTCACACTCAAGGATGGCACGCAGCGCAATGCATTCGTGGCGTTCCTGAGCGCGGATGGAGTAATTGTGCAGACGGGGCCGGGAATCACGGAGCGGATTGCGCAGGCGGACATTGTGAGCGAGGTCGCGAGCCCGACTTCGCTCATGCCGCCAGGACTTTTGAGCGGGATGAGTGGGGAGCAACTCGCGGATCTGTACGCGTATTTGCGGACGTTGCGGAAGTAGGACTACTCAGCAGCAACGATTCGGCGACTGGAATTGGCGCTCGGTGGTGGAGAGATAGACGTTGCGGCGGGCTTTGGTCGGGTCTTTGGCGCATTCGCAGGTCTGGGCCTGGCGCTCGCGCTCGATGGCGGCTTCGCCGCTCAGTTCCTTGAGCAACAAGGCACCGATGGCTACGGCCCCAAGAGCCGAGCCGGGCGCCACGGCGACGGCGTCGGGCGGCAGCAACACCGGCTCAGTTTCGCTGAGATCGGGCGACTTCGCGCCTCGCAAAAGGCGGAGCCATTCCCACGCACAAAGCGCAAAAATGGCCGCGACGAAGGCGAGGAAAACGCCGGTGACGCCCGCATCGAGCCAGTTGTTGAATTGGGCGGTCTCGTTGGTCGCGACGGCCTTTTGCGCCGCGGCGCGGGCGGCGTCATTGGGAGCTTTATTGACTGCCTCAGCGAGCGCGGGTGCCTTGGCCTGCGCGTCCTGGGCCATCTGCACAAATCCGATTTTAGGGCGTTTGGGGTCGTCTTCCCGATGGAAGATTTTCTGCAAGCCAGCCGTCATGGTGACCGTTAGCAGCCAAAGCAGCGGCACCAGCGTAACCAAAGCCAGCGCCGGGGAGGCGCGGCGCTTCAATTGCATTTTCAGGATGATGGTGGTGCCGAGACAGAGGGCGATGCTCGCCAGCAATTGATTGGCGATGCCAAATATCGGCCACAGCGCTTTCACGCCGCCCTCGGGATCGTTCACGCCCGCGATGAGAAAGAAGCCCCAACCCGCGACGATGAGTCCGCTGGCAAACACGCCCGCGCCGACGCTCTTGGTATCACCCAGTCTCGGTGAGACGCGGCCCATCGCATCTTGCAAAAGGTAGCGGCCCACGCGGGTCCCTGCGTCGAGCGTGGTGAGGATGAACAGTGCCTCGAACATGAGCGCAAAATGGTACCACAGCGAAGTCCCCTGCCCGCCCGTGAAAGGCGCAAAGAGCTTGGCCATACCGACGGCGAAAGTCGGCGCGCCGCCGGTGCGCCCATAGAGCGAGTCCTCTCCCATCTCCTGCGCGAGGTTCGCCATGTCTTTCTCTGCCACAGAGACGGGCGTGTTGACCCATCCGCCCTGGCCATCAGGCGCCAGGACCGTGAAGCCGCTGTTGTTGACTTTATTTCGCACGGCCAACTCGGAGGCGGCTTTCTCGGCCGGGGTCACCGCGGGAGGCTTGGCGCTGTTGATCGCGAGATACTGCGCCGGAGGCAGCGTGCAAGCGGCGATGAGCGCCATGAGCGCCACGAGGGATTCCAGGCACATCCCGCCATAGCCGACGGAACGCGCATGAGTTTCCCGGGAAATAATTTTCGGCGTGATGCCGCTGGCGATCAGCGTGTGGAAACCGCTGATCGCGCCGCACGCGATGACGATGAAACAGAACGGGAACATCGTCCCCGGAACGACGAAGCCGGTGCCATCGACGAATTTGCTCAGGGCGGGCATTTGCAGCATCGGCAGCGTGAGCAGGGTGCCCACCGCGAGCGCGATGATCGTGCCCAGCTTCATGAATGTGCTCAAATAGTCGCGCGGTGCGAGCAGCAGCCACACGGGCAAGACGCTGGCGAGAAAACCGTAGCCGATGACGCACCACGCCACTGTCGATTCGCTGAGGTGGAAGATGGGCTTCCAATAATTGGTGGAATCGTGGACGCCTTTGCCGCCCCACACGGCGAGCAGGAGCAAGACCACGCCGATGGCGGAGACCTGCAGCACTTTGCCCACCCGGATGAAGCGGAGGTAGCAACCCATGAAAAGTGCGATGGGAATGGTCGCGCCGACGGTGAAGACGCTCCAGGCGCTTTCGCCCATCGCCTTCACGACGACGAGCGCGAGCACCGCGAGAAGGATGATCATGATCGCGAGAATGGCCGCGAGACCGAGGCGACCGACCGTGCTGTTCAATTCATCCCGCAGCATCTGCGCGAGTGAGCGGCCATCGCGCCGCATGGAGGCCGCGAGGATGATGAAATCCTGCACCGCGCCGCCGAGCACCACGCCAATTAAGATCCAGAGCGTGCCCGGGAGGTAGCCGAATTGCGCGGCGAGCACCGGCCCGACCAGCGGACCCGGCCCGGAGATGGCGGCGAAGTGGTGGCCGAAGACGATCCACTTGTTCGTCTTTACGAAATCGCGCCCGTCCTCGTGAATCTCGCACGGCGTCGCGCGACGGTCATCGAGCGCGAGCACTTTGGCGGCGATCCATTTGGAATAGAAGCGATAACCGATGGCGTAGGTGCAGATGGCCGCGACGAGCAGGTAGCCGGAGTTGATCGGCTCGCCGCGCTTGAACGCGATGCCGCCGTACGCGCCGGCTCCGAGGATGGCGATGGCAAGCCAGAGGATGATGGAGAGAGCGCGGTTCATGTGGGCAGGCGGAAAGTTCGCGGGCGCTTTAGGCCTTTCGCGGGCGGACGCCAATAGTGAATGCGAGGCAGGGAGCGCAGAAACTTCCTTCGCGGAGAAGATCACCGTGAAGTATCGCGGGGTTCTTCAGTCGCTTGAAGCTCCCTCAGCCGGAACCATGCAGTTGGCAAAGAGTGTCACCGTTTGGGAGTGCATGGTGTGTGAAAAAACCAAGATGCAAAAGCCACACGGCTTCGGCTCACCAAACGGTGACGGAAGCAATCAAGCTCAAGACTGGGGAGAAAACCATCACGATTCGGACGACTGGGCAGAAGCTCAGCGCGCATGCCGGGCAGGCGACGTTTTGGGGTTTTCTGGCGTTGCGCAAGGTCCGCGCGTTGCTGGCGGGAGTACTGCCGCACCAACTCACCAGTCCCAACGCGCGACCGGCGGAGGAGACGGCGCTGGGTTTTGTGGCGGGGGTGGTGGCTGGTGCGGACAAGCTCACGCGCATCGCCCATTTGCGCGGTGATCCGGTGCTGCCGGAGTTGCTGGAAGTAAAAACGTTACCGAGCCAGGCGCGCCTCTCCCGGTGGTTGGCGTGCTTTGACGGTGCCGCGAAGAACCTGCGGTGCTTCCGCCCGCTCTGGCGCTGGGGCTTGGAGCGTTTGCCGAGCCAGCGCGCGGGCTATACGCTGGACTTGGATTCCACGGCTTTGCTGCACGAGGACGGACATCAGGAAGGGGTGCGTGTGGGCCACACGCGGGTGGGCCTCAAGCCGTGCCTGCATCCGCTGCTGGCCGTGTTGGCCGAGGTCAAACTCTGTGCCCAGTTCTGGCTGCGCCCCGGCAACGCCCATTGCGCGAGCAACCTGCTCAACTTCACCCATGACCTGCTGGAGAACCTGCCCACGCACGTGCGCCTGCGGCTCATCCGGGCCGACAGCGGCTTCCAAACCGACGAATGGTTGAGCTTCCTGGAACAGCGGCGGCTCGCCTACATCGTGGCGGCCGATTTAAGCGTGCGCGTGCAAAGCCTGCTCAAAAAGGAAACCCACTGGCAGCCCACCGAGATCGCGGGCGTGGAGGTGGCGGACCTCCTCTACGAGAGCAAATACATGTCGCAGCCGCGCCGCTTGGTGCTGCTGCGGCGGCGGGTGGAGGACGAGCGCGGCGGCGGCAAGCGCCTGCTCGACTGCCCGGGCTACAAATACCAAGCCCTCCTCACCAATCTGCCAGCGCAGGTTCGGGCGGTGGAGGTGTGGCGCGAGTACAACGGGCGTGCGGGCATCGAGAGCGTCATCAAAGAACTGCGCGCAGGCTTCGGTCTGGCAGGTTTTTGCTGCCAGAAATTTTTTGCCACCGAAGCCGCCTTGTCCCTGGCCGTCTTCACCTACAACCTGGTAACGCTCTTTTGCCGACACCTCGGCTGGCTGCAGCGGGTGACCATCGGCACCCTCCGCTACCGCCTCTTTGGCTGCGCCGGCATCATCAGCCGCGCCCAAAATCGCACCACCCTCAAACTCGGCATCCCACCACCCAAACGAAGTTGGTGGCGCGACCTTTGGGATAAACTCCTCAGCCCTTTTTCCAACTGCAATGCAGTTGCCCAAGCCCCATGAAACCCACCTCCAAATCCAGTTCCAACTGCATGGTTCCGGCTCAGAATGACAGCGAATCTTAAAGGTGCTCTTTGCACGTATGCTCATCCCTCACGCCTACTTCACTCCGCGCATCGCTTCCTCGACAAGAATGGCGGCAAGCCGCTGCGTGGCTTGATCCAGCGCGGCGAGGGCTTTTTTCAGCGGCGGGGCGGCGCCGGAGGCGAGGGCCACTTCGACGGCTTCGGTGCCGCGGGTGATGTCCTGGCGCTCGGTCTCGGTAAGGTGCGCGCCGGCTCGCTCGAGTGCGAGGCGCACGGCGGGGAGCATCTCGGCGGCTTTCAACTTGGCCTCGGTCAAGGCGCGCTCGTTCATGTCTTCGAAGGCGTGCTCCAGCGAGTCGGCCAGCATTTTTTCCACGGCTTCGTCGGAAACATCGACGGCGCTCTTCATCTCCACGCGCTGCTCGTGACCCGTGAGCGTGTCGCGTGCGAGCACGTGCAGCAGACCGTCGGCGTCGATCTCGAATTGCACACCCACGCGCGCCTGGCCCTTGGGTGCGGGCGTGAAGGGGATCGCGAATTGGCCCAGTTCCCAATTGTCGCGCGCGACCTCGCGCTCGCCTTGCAGCACGCGGATGAGCATCTCGGCCTGGCCGGAGACCGCGTTCGTAAACAGCTCGCCGCGCTTCACCGGGATCGTGGTGTTGCGCGGGATGATCACATTCATGAGGCCGCCAAACGTCTCGAGGCCGAGCGAGAGCGGCGTCACATCGAGCAGCACCACGTTTTGCACGGCGCCGCTGAGGATCCCCGCCTGGATGGTGGCGCCGATGGCCACGGCCTCGTCGGGGTTCTGCGACGTGTTGGGCTCGCGGCCGAAAATCTCCGCCACCAAGCTACGTACGAGCGGCATGCGCGTCTGGCCGCCGACGAGAATCACCTCGTTGAGTTCCGCCGGGGCGAGGCCGGAGTCGGCGAGGGCGCGCAGGCAGTGCGCGCGCGTGCGCTCCACGATGGGCCGCGCGAGGCGTTCCAACTCCGCGCGAGACAGCGTGTGAGAAAAGCTGCGCGTGCCTTCCAAGAATGGGATCTGAATGTCCGCGCTCTCCGCCGTGGAGAGTTGGTGCTTGGCCGTGATTGCGGCCTCCCGCAGGCGCGCAAATGTAGTCGGCGCGAGCGTGACCCCGGCGGCATCGGCCAAATGCGACACGATGGCGGCGTCAATGTCGTCACCGCCGAGACGCGTGTTGCCATTCGTCGAGAGCACGTGAAACACGCCCTGCGCGAGTTCGAGAATGGAAATATCGAACGTGCCGCCGCCCAGATCGAACACCGCAATTTTGGAGCGCTCCTTGAGCCGGTCGAGCCCGTAGGCCAGCGCCGCAGCAGTCGGCTCGTTGACGATCCGCTCGACGGCCAGTCCGGCGATCTCGCCTGCGCGCTTGGTGGCGCTGCGCTGGGCGTCGTTGAAGTACGCGGGGACCGTAATCACCGCACGCGTCACTGGCTCGCCCAACGCGCGTTCGGCGTCGGCGCGCAGCTTTTGCAACACGAGGGCGGAGATCTCCTCCGGGGAGTACTCGCGTCCACGCGCGACTAGGCGCGCGGGCTCCCCCGCGCGGCCCGCGAGGCGATAGGCGACATCGTCCGCTTCTTCGCCTATGCGGCGGCCGATAAAGCGCTTTGCCGAGTAGATGGTGTGCTCCGGATCCGCGGCCCGCATGCGCGCGGCCGGACGGCCGGCCATCGGCGCTCCGTCAGCGGGAAAGTGCACCACGGAGGGCGTGAGTCGCTCGCCGTCGGCATCGGCAATGAGCACGGGGAAGCCGGCCTCCATCGCGCCGATGAGGGAGTTCGTCGTGCCGAGATCGATGCCGACAATCATGGCGAAACATCCAACATCCAATGGCGCAAGCGGCGTGCGGGACACCGATCCGGACTTGGGAACAAGAAGGACCGCGGATTACGCGGATCTACGCGGATCAGGCGCGCGCGAGCGAACTTTGAAACTCGGGGAGCAATCACCACTGAAGGCACAGAAAACACAGATTACCGGCGCGCTTGGCCGTAGCCGAAGTAACCGCGTTGCTTGATGAGATCGGCGACGGCGGAGGGGACCATTTGTTCCCAGGTTTCGTCCTGGGCAGCGATCCGTTTGAGCACATCGCGGCTGAAAATGGGCAGGCACTCGGGGCTGAAATTGTCGAGGCCCACGAAGCTGCCGCGGTCGCGGAGATACTCGAACAGCTTCTGCAATTCGCCTCCCACCTGCACCGTGTCGACCGTGGCGAGATAGCCATTCACCTGCTCCTGCAGCGGGTAGACGAAAAGCTTCAGGTCGTTTTTGAACAGCCGCCCAAAGCTCTCAAGGATGCCGCCCGGCAATTGGGTGTAGTACTTCTCCTGGAAAATCTCGATCAGCGTCGGCACGCCCAGCACGAGCCCGATGCGCTCCGTGGTCATGCGGCCCAGGTAGGCGGCGAGGCGGTAGAATTCGCTGTAGTCGGAGATGAGCACCGTGTGGCCGCAAGCGCCGAGCACCTCGGCGCGCGCGAGAAAATCGCGGCGATCCATGGCGCCGGTGGCGAGCAAATTATGCATGGTGAGTTCCATCACCTGCATCACCGGTTTGCCTTTCACCGCTGGCAGTTCCGTGAATTTCTCCACCGCGCACCGCATCATATCGAGGTTCACATTGGTGAGCGGGCGGAAGCTGCCGCGCTCGACGAGCACCGACTTGTGGTAAAAAACCTCGCTGGGCTGGAGGACCGAGCGGTCCGGGCCAAACATGGCAGCGCCGCTCAGGCCGAGTTGCACGAGTTTCAGCGCCATCAGGCGGTTGTCCACGTTGCGAAACTCGATCCCGCTGCACTCGATCATGTCCACCTCGATGCGGCCCGTGGTGAGGCCGTCGAGCAGGCTCTCCACCAGCGTCTCCGGCTCGTGATGCAGGAAAAATGCGCCGTAGCAAAGGTTCACGCCCACGAGGCCGAGCGCCTCCTGCTGCGCTTGCGCGTCGGTGTCGAGCATGCGCACGTGGATGATAATCTGGCTCGCCTGATCGCGCGGCTGCGCCTGGAACTTCACGCCGAGCCAGCCGTGGCATTCGTTGGTGCCGGCAAAATTGCGCGTGGCCACGGTGTCCGCGAAGACAAAGAACGACGTGCTGTCCCCGCGTTGCGTGGAGAGCCGATCGATATTGAGCTGGAACTCGTGGTCGAGCATCGCCTGCAGCCGCGAGCGCGACACGTAGCGGCCCGAGCTGCCGTAGATCGCGTCGCTGACGGCCATGTCGTAGGCCGACATGCTTTTGGCCACGGTGCCGCTGGCGCCACCCACGCGGAAAAACCAGCGCACCACTTCCTGTCCCGCGCCGATTTCAGCAAAGCTGCCATACCAGCGTTTATCGAGGTTTACCTTGAGCGCCTTTTGGTGAGTGTTCAGCTTTTCGTCAGCCATCGAGGTTAGTATTGGCGGGTGGCGAAAGCGCTGTCGAGCATGGTTGCGCAGAAGGCAGGGCGGGGCTGCTGGAGACGTGAGAAGTGAGAAGTGAAAAGGGGCGCACCGCCCCACGTCTCACATCTCAGGTCTCACGCCCGTTACGGTTCTGACATAAGGGCTAATGTTCCCAGCCCGGGGTGATTGTCCCTGTGAATCGCTGGTTGCAGCCCGCTCGATACGGTGCTACAGACCATCAAGATAAGCAACCTACGCACTCCATGACTACCACTCTCGCAGTAATTAGCGGCGGCAATATGATGATCATTCTGGTCATCCTGCTGCTCATGTTCGGTGCCAAGAAGCTTCCTGAACTCGCACGCGGCCTCGGCCAGGCGATGAAGGAATTTTCGAAGGCGAAGAACGACATCCACGACGAAATCATGCGCGACCCGGCGCCCACCACGCAGGTGGTGACCCAGGAAGTGCCCAAGCAGATCGACCAACCGGGCGTGCAACCGCAACCCGCGGCCGGCACCCAGGCGCAAACCGCGCAGGCTGCTCCGGTGCAAGCTGCTCCCGCTCCGGCCCCGGTTCCGGCTCCCGCCGTGACCGTGGAACCGCCGAAGACGGCCTAAGGCTCGACCTTGCAGACTTTCAGAAAAAGGCTCGCCGAAAGGCGGGCCTTTTTTCTTTCGGGCGTGGCGCACTTCACCCGAAGTGCATGATACGTCTGAGAGCGGAAATGGATGGTCACCCAAAGACGCAAAGGCGCGGTTTTCTTCCTCCTCGTTTCGCGGCAACCGTTCCCACGCGAACCTTAGCGGCTTTGCGCCTTTGCGTGACACTTTCTGTTCGTCCACATCTCGCCATCTCCTCAGCCTTCTGCGTGAGACCTTCTTTCGCAATTACGCAGGGTAAACCGACGCTCACATCCGCACTTCTGGTGAAGTGCGCTACATATTCCACCGCCTTCGGCATCTGCTTTGGCATGGCGCGGCGGAGCGCCCCATCCACCGAGAAATTGCGCGCCTACTTCCCCGCCTCCACCCACATCGCATCCCCGCGGAAATCGAAGGTCACTTTCCAGCGTGAGAGCAGTTCGCTGCCGATGCGCGCCTGCCAGGCTTCGCTTTCCGCGGTGTCGACCGTGACGTTGCGAATCGGCATGTCGCCGAGAAAGACCAACGGCACCGAGAATTGGCGGCCGGCCGTTTCACCGCCGAGGCCGATGGCGCGGTAGTGTCCGCCCGAGGCGACGCTGCCGTGCAGGCCCAGCTTGCGCACTGTTTTGGAATTGAGAAAAATTTGGTCCTTGGCGCCGGTGTCGACCATGGCCTCCACGGTCTTCGAACCGATGCGCAGCGGCACGTAGAGCAGCTGGCCGCGGGCGGTGAGCGGAATGCGCTGCGCGCCCTTTGGTGGCGTAAACGGCGTATGCCCCGAGAACACAAACTGGTGCCGGGGATAGTCGAACGTCACGTGATCGAACGCCAGGAAGACCGGGCACCCGAGCAGGTTGATGGGCATCGTGCGCATCGGCACGGGGCCGAACCGCACCAGCGTTTTTTGCCGGCGCACCAGCGTGGTGAACGACTTCAATTCGATGTCGCCGATGCTCGCGTGATCGAAGCGCGCGAGCCACGCCTCCTCGTTTCCGCCGATGCCGGTCACGCTCACGCTAATGTGGCCCGGCACGTAGGTGCGCCCGCCCCCATCGAGCACGGAGGCCGCATCCAGGATGCACAATTGCGCCCCGGTGTCGGCGAGCATTTTCACCGTTTGCTTGCCGTTGAGCCGCATCTCCAGGCCGGGCAATTCGTGGTAGGCTTCAACCATCGGCACGGTCACCGGCTCCACGGGAATGGAACCCTCGAACACCGCAAAGCGCATGCTCTTCCCGCCGTCCGTGGTCACGCCGCCAAACTCCGCATCCGTGAGCTTGTGCGAAAGCAAACGCCGCTCCGTGCTGGAACTCACCGGCGCGGAGACATAAGCGCAGCCGCTCACGGCCAGCGCCGCCACTGCCAGCGCCGCCACTGCCAGCCCGATCCATTTCAGCCCGGGCGTTACCATCGCGGCAAAATCCGGCGCCAGTTGGGATCCACGTGCTTGCGCATTTCGGCTTCGTCGTCGCGCTTGCGGTAGGGGCATTTCGCGTAGCGCTCCCGGCCGCGCGCGACTTGATCGAGGTCGAGATCCACGCCGAGCCCCGGCTTGTCGGGAATGCGCACGCACCCGTTTTCAAAAGCGATCCGTCCACCGGCCACCACCTCATCTTTCGCCTGGCTCCACGGATAATGCGTGTCGCACGCATACGTGAGGTGCGGAGTCGCCGCGGCCACATGGGCCATCGCCATCAGCGACACGCCGAGGTGCGAATTGCTGTGCATGGAAAGCCCGAGCCCCCACACCTGGCACAGCTTGGCCAGGTGCTGCACCTGCCGCATCCCGCCCCAGTAATGATGATCGCACAGCACGATCTGCACGGCTTCCTCGTCGATCGCCGACGGCAAGTCCGCAAAACACGTCACCGCCACATTGCTTGCGAGCGGCACATCGCAATCCGCGCGCAGCAGCGCCCGCCGCACCGCGCCCATGCCGGAGATGCTAGCCGTGGGGTCCTCGAGGTAGCCGCCCGTCTCGTCACCGAGTTCCACGCGCAGTTCCTGCCCCACGCGGATGCTCGTTTCGATGCTCCATGCGCAATTCGGGTCCATCCGCACCGGCAACCCAAACGCGGCGCGCATTTGCCGGACGGTCTCAATTTCAATGTCCGGCTCGAGCACACCCGCCTTGAACTTGACGTCCTTGAAGCCGTACTTGTCGATCAACTGCCGCACCTGCGCCACGAGTCCTTCGGGGCTCAGCGCTTCGCCAAATTCGTCCTGCCGCGTGTCGTCCCCTTCCCCGCCGCCGCCCGCGTGCTTGTAAAAGGGATATGCGCTGAACGGCACCAACTCGCGCACGCGGCCGCCGATCAAGTTGCACAAGGGCTCGCCCACGGCCCGGCCGATGAGATCCAGGCAGGCCGTCTCGATCGCCGCATACGTGCGCGCACTGGCGTCGAGCGGGTTTTCCCCCGGCACCAGCATCGTCTGCGAGCGCGCGTCGCCCGCCCCCTGCCCTTCCACGAGGTCGATAAGCGCGCCGGTGAGCGCAAAGGGATCGGCCCCGATGAGCCGCGGGCGCAGGGCCTCCAGCGCCGCCGCGGGCGCTTCGCCACCGTACGTCTCCGCGATGCCCGTGAAGCCGCTGTCGCTCTTCAATTCCACGATCGTGCGCAAGGCATACGGCTGGTGCAGGCCGTAGCTGCTGCGCAGCGGCGGATCGGCGATCGCAATCTTGTGAACAGTCAGGTCGGTGATGCGCACGGGGCTTCGGAAATCGGTTGCAGGTGTAGCGAACGGAAACAGGAAAGCGGCGGCCGCAACAATCCTATAATCGAAAATACGCGCCATCTTCTCCTTTTCGCGCGAAGGTCGCATCCTGCGCTCGCCAATTTTTGCATCGCGTGCTTCATTCCGCCGCCCATGAAGCGCCTCCTCGCTTTACTCCTCCTGCTATTCTCCATTCCGGTGGTCGCCGAAGACATCGAACTGCCCACCTACGGGTGCGCCGTCACGCTGCCGCCCGGCGAGGGGTGGGTCCGCGGCTCAGCGCAAAAGCTGCCCGTCGGCGAAATCGTCCTCAACGCCTCCCGGACCGAAGCCAACCAGTTGTTCATTTTGACGGTGCTCCCCAATATTCCGAGCGACGACGTCGAATCTCCCGGCGTCATCAACCGCGTGCTCGAGACGCTCTCCACGGTCGGTTATCGCTCCGGCGAGCCCGAGATGATCAAATTTAACGGGATGAAATGCGCCCAGTTTTTCGCCCGGCGCCAGCAAACCGCACCGGGCGACCTCGTCGCCGTCGCCCGCGCGCTGCTCAAAGACAAGACGATTTACCTGATGCTGATGATCGGGCCCGGGGATGAAGGCCGCACCAAGGACGTGAATTTTCTGCGCGTGATGGAGTCGTTCCGCTTTCTCGAGGCGGTGGTCGCCGACGCTCCGAATCCCAACCATCCGCTCTATCCTCTCTACAAGCTGGGCGCCTTTGTCTGCGTGGGCTTGGTGGGGGTGCTCGCGTTCCTCTATCTCTCCGTGATCCTCGTCACCCGCCGCCGCAGCGATTATTGAGCGGCGCCCTCTTCATTGCGGCCCTCGCCTGGACTTGTGCACCCACGCCTTTCCCTGTTTTCTTACCGCATGCTCCGCCTGTCGCTCTTTTTCCTCGCGTTCCTGCTCGCCGCCCCGCTCCGCGCGCACACGATCGAGGACCACACCAACGGCTTCGCCATTGCGGTGCCCGATGCCGGCTGGGAGCCGGTCGCGCCACCCGAGGTCCCGGGCATCAAGGTGCTGATGATCGCACAGAATTCCAGCCGCGGAGCCCTGGTCGGCGTGAACCTCCTCACCGGTGCACCCACCGCCAATCTGCGCGACCCGGCCACCATCAAGTTCGTCGAGGACATGCTGCGCAGTTTCAAATACGAACTGTTCGGCAGCGCCAGCACCACGGTGTCCGGCATCGAGTGGAAGCAATTTCCCGTGCGCTCCTCGGCTGGCGGACAAATCACCAGCGGCGTCGTGCGCTTCACCTCATACCAGGGCAAAATCTACGGCCTCACCTTGCAACTGATGGGTGGAAAAGAAGCCGCGCAGGACCCGGAATTGCAGGGCATCGGCCGGAGTTTCCGCTTCATTCCCATCGTGGCTGAGCCCGCACCGACTCCGCCGCCGCCCGTCGTCGAACCACCAAAACCGACCCCCGAGCCGAAAGTCGCCGAGGTCAAACCGACACCCGCCCCCAAACCCGCGGCCGAACCGGCCGGCCTGGACCCCGTCCGCATCGGCATGTTTGTCGCGGGGGGCATCGTGGTCCTGCTCGTCGTCATCAAGCTCCTCAGCGGCGGTGGTGGCGGCGGCGCCAAGCCCCGGCCCCGGACGATGCGCAGAGGGTGAGTCAGATCCGGCGGCTGCCAAAGTAGTCATCACGCTCGGCGTGATGGTGAGCCGATACATCACGCGGAGCGTGATGACTACTTTCAGCCTGGCGCCGCACGTTCGGCCTTCCGAATCCCACCTTTGCAAATCCCCCTTCCAGAGTAATATCCCCAATCCACCTCCTTCTCCCGATTTGATGCGACTCCTACTCGCCCTCCTGCTCATCGCCCTGCTTCCGAGCCACCGGCTCTCCGCGGCCAACTCCATCTATCGCGATGTCGTTCTCGCGGATAATCCCCTCACCTATTGGCAATTCGACGAAGTCGCCGGTTCCGCCACCGCCGTGGATGCCGCCGGCACCCCGCAGAATGGCACTTATGCCAATGTCACCCTCGGCGGCGCCAGCGCCTACGGCAATCTCGGGACCTGTGCCTCCTTCAATGGCTCCAACAGCCGCGTGGTCGTGCCGTTCGATTCTTCGTTCAACCTTGGTTCCGGCAATTTCACTGTGGAATGCTGGTACAAAGTCACCGTCTCGGGCCGCGGCGACATCTACAATTTCAAGAGCGGCAGCGGCGACTTCGGCATCTTCGCCAATGCCTCGTTCTCCGGCTCCATCGGCGGCTACCACAATTCGTTCCTGCCCGACTACTCGACCACCATCAATGCCTGGCACCACGTCGTGATGTCTCGCAGCGGCACCACCCTGAGCATCTACGTGGACGGCCAGCTCACCTCCACGCCGAACGACAGCCAGTTGATGTCCTCCAGCGCCGAGATCGTCATCGGCGCCAACCAGACGCAGCTTTGGTTCACGGGGCAAATCGACGAGGTGGCCTATTACAACACCGCGCTCTCCGCAGCGCGCGTCACGGCCCACTACAACGCGGCCCAGCAAGTAATCGTCACCGCGCCGGCGGTCGCCAATATCGCCGCGACCAACATCCTCGCCACCAGCGCCACCGTGGGCGCCAACGTGACGAATACCGGCGGCCAAAACCCCGTCGTCACCATTTTCTACGGCCCCACCGACGGCGGCACCACGCCCGCCTCGTGGGCTTCGAGCGTCTCCCTCGGCGCGCAGGCCGCCTCGGCGACGACCAGCCTCTCCCTCGCACAAGGCACGACTTATTTTTTCCGCGCGCGCGCCGTGAATTCCGCCGCGACGGCCTGGGCCACCTCTTCCGCGACCTTTGCCACGCCCGTCGCCGCACCGCCCACGCTGCAAAATCTGCCCGCCACCAATGTCACCGCGACCTCCGCCAATCTGCGCGGCCAGGTCTCGGCCACCGGCAACCAGCCGCCCACCATCACCATCTACTACGGCACCACGGACGGCGGCACCACCGCGGCGTCCTGGCAGAATAACGTCGTTCTCCCGGGCACCCAGACGGGTGCCTTCGCGCAAGCGGTCGCCGGGCTCTCGCCCACGACCACCTACTTCTTCCGCAGCTTCGGCCAAAACGTGGCGGGCGGCGCCTGGGCGAATTCCACGCTGTCCTTCACCACGCCGGTCTACGTTCCGCCCAACGTGGTGATCAACGAGATCCACATCGCGGAAGACGACAACACGATCCACAGCGAGTTCATCGAACTCTATAATGCCGGCCCGGCCGCCGCCGACCTCAGCGGATGGTATTTCGACAAGGGCATCAACCACGTCCTGCCCGTCGGCACCTCACTCGCCGCCGGCGCCTATCTCGTGGTGTGCGAGGACCCCGCCACGATGCAGAGCCGCTTCGGCATCTCGGGGGCCAATGTCGTGAGCTGGCAGGATTCACCCACGCCGCAATACGGCTCGCTCTCCAACAACGGCGAGCGCCTCACCCTGCGCGACGCCAGCGGCAACAACATCGACGATGTCGATTACGCCCTCGGCTTCCCATGGCCCACGGTTGGCGACGTGACGACCAAGTCGATGGAGCTCATCAATCCCTCGCTCGCCAACGACCTCGGCGGCAACTGGCGCTCCTCCAACTCCGGCCCCACTCCGCGTGCGGCCAATTCCGTCTTCAACGCCAACGCCCCTCCCGCGGTGCGCAAGGTCGACCACGAACCCGTGACGCCCGTCGTCGGCCAGCAATGGATGCAGAGCGGCCAGGCCGTGCGCATCACCGCCACCGTCACAGATCCCGACGGCGTGCAAAGCGTGTCGCTGCAGTACCAAATCGTCGAGCCGGGCGATTACATCAAAATCGACGATCCCCGCTACACCACCACCTGGACCACCGTCCCCATGCAGGACAACGCCCTCAACGGCGATCTCGTGGCCGCCGACACCATCTTCTCCGCGCTCATCCCCGGCTCGGTGCAAACGCACCGCAGGCTCATCCGCTACCGCATCACGGTCACCGACACCCTCGGCGCCAACGTGCGCGTGCCCTACGCCGACGACCCGCAGCCAAATTTCGCCTACTTCGTTTACGACGCCATCCCGGCGTGGACCGGCTCCCGCCAGCCCGGCGTCGTGACCAACGTTACCTACCCGAGCAGCCTGCTCTCGGGCCTCCAGCAGTATCACCTCATCACGCGCACCGAGGAGCACTCCAACGCGCAATACGTCCCCATCACCACGGCGGGCGGCGGCACCGTCAATCCCACCGCGGGCGCCTACGGCCACAGCGATTATTTGTGGAAAGGCGCGTTGTGCTTCGACGGCAAGGTCTACGATCACATCCGCTTCCGCGCCCGCGGCGGTGTGTGGCGTTTCTCCATGGGCAAAAACATGTGGAAGTTCGACTTCAACAAGGGGCACGATTTCGAGGCGCGCGACAACTACGGCAAAAAGTACGGCCAAAAATGGAAAAAGCTCAATTTTTCCGCGGGCATCCAGCAGGCCGACTACGGCAGCCGCGGCGAGCAGGGCCTCTACGAGAGCGTGGGCTTCCGCTTGTTCCAACTCACCGGCATGCCCGCCGAGCACACCCAATACGTCCACTTCCGCATCATCGAGCGGCCGAGCGAGACCAACAACACCGCCACCCAGTTCGACGACGATTTTCAGGGCGTCTACCTCGGCATCGAGCAGGAAGACGGGCAGTTGCTCGATGAACACGATCTGCCCGACGGCAATCTCTACAAAATGGAGGGCGGCTCCGGAGATTTGAATCACCAGGGCCGCACGCTCCCCAAGGACAAAAGCGATCTCTTTGCCTTCATGGCCTACGGCACCACCGAGCAATGGTGGCGCACCAACTGTGATCTCCCCAATTACTACAACTACCGCGCGATCATCGATTGCATCCACCACTACGACATCGGCGACGGGAAGAACTACTTTTACTACCACAACGGCGAGACCAACAAGTGGACCGCCCTCCCGTGGGACCTCGACCTCACGTGGACCGATCAGGCCTATCGCGGCGATACGGGCATCGCCGGCCTCACGCCCTCGGGCAATTCCACCGAGCCGTTTTTCGGCCCCATTTTCGGCAACGGCACCACCACCGGCATCGCCGTCCTGCGCATGGAGCATCGCAATCGCATGCGCGAGGTGCTCGACCTGCTCTTCACGCCCGAGCAGGCCGGCATGCTCATCGACGAGATGGCGTCCTTCATTTATCAGCCCGGCGTGGCGTCGCTGGCCGATGCCGATCGCGCCATGTGGGACTACAATCCCATCCTCATCTCAGCCTACGTCAATTCCAGCAAGGCCGGCCACGGACGCTTCTACCAAAGCGCCGCTGACAATCCCTCCACTCCAGCCAGCGAGCTGAACACGTTCGCCGGGATGATCCAGAAAATGAAAAATTACGTGGTCACGCGGCGGAGCGTGATCACCAATCAAGTGCTCACCGCCGGCGAGGAAAGTCTGATCCCCACCACGCCCACGATCACGCTCACCGGCGGCGCCAGCACCACCGTGCCGACGGACGCGCTCAACGTGACCAGCACCGCCTTCGCCGGCAAAAACGGTGCCACGTTTTCCGCGATGAAATGGCGCATCGCCGAAATCACGGATCCCACCGCCGCCGGCTACCTGCCTTACGATCACACCAATCGCCGCCTCTACGAAGCCGATCCCGAGAACACGTGGGAGTCGCCGGAGATTACCACCTTCGCCGCCAACTACACCTTTCCGCCCGTCGCCGCGAAAGTCGGCCACGTCTACCGCGCGCGCGTGAAGCATCGCGACGTCAACGGACGCTGGAGCCACTGGAGCAGCCCGATCACCTTCACCGCCAGCGCGCCCGGCATCTCGCTCTACCTGCAGAGCCTCGTGGTCTCGAAGATCATGTATCATCCCGCCAACCCCAGCGCGAGTGAGCAGGTCGTCGCGCAAAACGAGAATTCCTACGAATGGATCGAACTGATGAACGTCGGCACCGTCGCGCTCGACCTCACGCCGATCCGTTTTACCAAAGGCATCGACTTCGATTTCGCCGGCAGCGCCGTCACCTCACTCGCGCCCGGCGCTCGCGTCGTGATTGTCAACAAACTCGCCGCCTTCAACGTGCGCTACGCCGGCAAACTCGCCGGCGTGCAGATCGCCGGCGAGTGGGAGGACGGCGACAATCTCAGCAACCAGGGCGAGCAACTGAAACTCAGCCACGGCGGCGGCACGCCCATCCGCGATTTCGTCTACGGCGTCGCCGCCCCCTGGCCCACCGAACCCAACACTGGCCGCGCGCTCGTGCTCATCGCTCCCGCTTCGTTGCCCGACCACAGTTTGGCCGCCAGTTGGCGCGCCAGCCCCGCGGTGAATTCCACCCCCGGCCTGGCTGATGGCAGCACCTACACGCAATGGGCCGCCGGCAACGGCTACACGAATCCCACTGCCGACGAAGATCGCGACCAATGGATCAACTTCGCCGAGTACGGCCAGGGCGGCTCCCCTATCCTCAATTCGCAAAACCTCCTCCCACAAGTCGGCACGCAGCAAATCGAGGGCGTCACGTATCTCACGTTCAGCTTCCGCCGCAACGCCGCAGCCGACGACGTCCGTTTCACCATCCAATCTTCCGTCGACCTCGCCAATTGGTTCAGCGACAACACCCACGTCGTCTTCGTCGACCGCACCCCCAACGGTGACGGCACCGACACCCTCCTCTACCGCACCACCCAGCCCTACACCGGCACCCCGCGCCAATTCATGCGCCTGCACATGACCTCGCTCCTGCCATGAATTCGTTTTTGCTCCGCGGTCTGCTGTTTTTGCTCGTGGCAGGAGTTTCGCTCTCGCCGGCTGAAATCATCAGCGGGAAGCCGGTGCGGCCCCGCAGACCGGATCCACGAGAGGACGCGATCTCCCGCGGCTTGCTAAAATTGCGCGAAACGCAAAACGCCAGCGGCAGTTGGGGCGTCCAGCGGCAGGGCGGCCTGACGGCGCTCGTGCTCCTCACCTATCTCGGGCATGGCGAGCCTGACAATTCTCCCATGTACGGCCCGACCGTTGCCAAAGCCGCCCAGTGGCTGCTTGATCACGAAGCGGAAATGCCCGTCGCTCCCAACGAAAAGCGTGACGCTCTCCAGCTTCACGATAGCGCCCTCCGCGCTTTCGCCCTCGGCGAATACTACGGCCTGACCAAGGATGAGCGCGTGCCACCCCACCTCGAACGCGCCGCCAGCGCCTTGCTCGCCAAACTACCCGCCGACGGCCGTTGGCCCGACGCCTCGCCGCTCGATCCCGCCACGCGCCCCGCCTTCTTTTGGCGCGTCTACGCCCTGCGCTCGTTTCAACTGCAGGGGATTCAGAAGGAAAAAGTCAGCGAAGGATTGAAACGCATTCAGACCTTCCTCGAAGCCCAACGAAAAACCCTGGAATCACCGCCCGGCCAGCCTCCTGTGGCCGCAGACCAACTCGCCGTCAGCAACGCGGCGGAGTTGCTGTTGCAGGATAATCGAAAAGCGAGCACGCCCCAAATGGAAGCTTGGCTGCAAGAAATGACGGCCAGGAAACTCGACTGGGGCGCTCCTCAAGCCGATCTCTTCCACTACTGCATCGGCACCCAATGGTGCGTGCAATTCGGCGGCACCGCGTGGCGGAAATGGAGTACCTACCATCATGACCCCTTCATTGCCGCCCAAGCCGCGGATGGCACCTGGCCCGCCATGGCCGCCAATCCACGCGAGCCGCTGCAAAGCGATCCGGACATTTCCGGCCAAACCTATCGCACCGCCCTCGCCATCTTCACCCTCGAGTACTACTACCGCTACCTCCCCACCTCGCGTCAGGATTGAGCCGTCGAAACGCGGAGTGAGACAGCCCAAAGCTCGCGAGCCCGCAGTTGAGCGAAAGCGCGATCTTGTGCGGTGGCAGAGTGTAACGGCGACACCGTCTTTCCAATCGATCAGTGATTCACGAGGATATGGCCATACGCATCGTCAGACGTACCGTCCCTCCTCGCCACAACCAGCAGGTCCCCGCTTGCGTCTCCCACACCGCGCGCAGCGCCACTCTTCTCATTGGGCGTTGGACGTTGGACGTTGGGCGTTGGACGTTTCCCAAATCCCCCACATCCACCCTCCCCGCTCACACGTTAAGATTGAATCCCCTTCCTCGCTCCCCTAAAACCCCCCGCCCATGGCCTACCTCTTCTCGCGTCTTGCGCGCCGTTTCCAACCCCAGGGCTTCAACCGCCGTGACTTCCTCAAATCCACCCTCGCCGCCGCTGCCGGCTTGCTCGCCGGCGGCACCACGTTCGCCGCGCCCAAGCGCAGCGCGCGCAAAGTCATCATTATCGGCGCCGGCTTCTCCGGACTCGCCTGTGCGCACGAACTGCGCGCCCGTGGCTGCGCCGTGACCGTGCTCGAGGCCCGCAAGCGCGTGGGCGGACGCGTCCTCACTTTCAACGACGTCGTGAAAGGCGCCACCATTGAGGGCGGCGCGGAACTCATCGGCTCCAATCACCCGGCCTGGATGGGCTACGCGCGCAACTTCCACCTTGGCATGCGCGACGTCACCGAGGACGACGCCGAGTTCCCCGTGATTCTCGGCGGCCGCAAGCTCACCGCGAAAGAATCCGAGGCGCTCTACGAAGAAATGGAGGCTTCGCACAAGACCATGAACGCCGACGCCCGCACCGTGATCGCCGACGCGCCATGGAAAACGCCGAATGCCGAGGCGCTCGACAAACGCACCACCGCGCAATGGCTGCGCGGACTCCAGGTCTCCAAGCTCTGCAAACAAGCGCTCGCCGCCGAATTTCAAAACGACAACGCCGTCCCGCTCGGCCGGCAAAGCTACCTCGGCAATCTCGCGCAAATCAAAGGCGGCGGCGTCGAGAAATACTGGACCGAGAGCGAAGTGTATCGCTGCCGCAGCGGCAACCAAAGCCTCGCCACCGCGCTCGCCCGCAGCGTGGGCGAATCGCGCATCCGCCACGAAACGCCCGTGCGTTCCATCAAGATGCTCGACGACAAAGTCGTCGTGACCACCGCGAGCGGTGAAGTGATCGAGGGCGATCAAGTCGTCCTCACCGTCCCGCCCGGCGCATGGAATCGCATCCAGATTTCGCCCGACCTTCCGCACGGCCTCCATCCGCAGATGGGCGTGGCGATTAAGTTCCTCACCGCCGTGCGCTCCCGTTTCTGGCGCGCCGCCAAACTCGCGCCCGATGGCCTTACCGACGGCATGATCGGCATGACGTGGGACGCCACCGATAATCAATCCGTCAAACACGGCGCCGGCCTCACCGGCTTCTCCGGTGGTCCCGCCGCCAACTCGGCGCGCCGCAGCGAATCGTGGCAGACCCACCGCGGCCTGCGCAAAGCGATGGACGAAATTTACCCCGGCTTTGAAGCCAACTGCATCGGCTCGCGGTTCATGGATTGGCCCAGCGACGAATTGGTCGGCGGCGGCTACTCCTTCCCCGCGCCCGGCGAAGTCACCACTGCCGGTCCTCTGTTGCACACGCCGCATGGCCGCCTGCACATCGCCGGCGAGCACACCTGCTACAAATTCGTCGGCTACATGGAAGGCGCCCTGCAATCCGGCATCCGCGTCGCCAAGGCCATCGCCGCCGATCGCGTCGCCGCCCTTGATTCCGTCGCGGACGAAGAGCCCGCCATGGCTGTTTCCTGATCGCTATTTTCTCCGCCGTCACTTATCAGTTCCGGCGTCGTTCGGCGGGCGTTCCGATTGCAGACGGAGTGCCTCGTAGCTGAACCCCAGCTTGCTGCGGTCGAACGGCCCCGCGTCGACACCCATGCTGACCAAAACCGATCTCCGCCGTCTGATGCGCGACCGCCTCGCGCAGCCGCCGGAATTGCGCGCCGAAAAAAGCGCGCGCATCTGCGCCGCGATCACCGCGCTCCCCCAGTGGCCAGGAGCCCGGACCGTCGCCATGTTCGCCCCGCTCCCGCGCGAGCCCGACATCGATCCGCTCTGGCTGCACACCGCCGGCAAAGTCCTCGCCTACCCCCGCGTGGAATTCGACACCATGGCGCTCTACGCCGTCTCCTCGCTCCTCGATCTCCGCCCCGCGCGCTGGGATATCCGCGAGCCCGCGCCGCGCCACCTCATCGCGCCCGGCGACATCGATCTCATCCTCGTGCCCGGCGTCGCTTTCACCCGTGCCGGCGGTCGCTGCGGCCGCGGCGGCGGCTTCTACGATCGCTTCCTCGCCTCGCTCCCCGCCAGCACCCTCGCCGTCGGCGTCTGCTTCGACTTCCAAATCGTCGACGAAGTCCCCCTCGAAGCTCACGACCATTTGGTGAATCTCGTGATCACTGAGAACAGCCTGGCGTAGCTCAACTTGCCGTCGGCGAAGGAACTGCCCGCCGATCGCGAAACTCTCCCGGCAGAACCGTCTCGAGCAGCTTGCGAAACGCCGCCACCTGCTCTTCTTTCAATAACCGTTTGGAGAGGCAGAGCGGCGATTTCGGTCCCCGATAGATCAAAAAAAGCGAGCCGGTTTCCCGGAAGCCAATCATCCTGTCCCACGTCATGATGAAGGGATTCCCTTTGTCATCCTGCGCGATGATTCCCTGCGAATCTGCTTTGAGTTTCGAGGACTCTCGTATCGCTGGATAGCCCTCCCACATCTTACGGACCCGATATCGGAACATGAACGGAGATATGACCACGGGATACGTCACCATCGCCGTGCCAAACGCGATAAAGGGCGGACTCGGTGCATTCCGCAGCACAAAAGCTCCAACGATCACCATCGCCAGTCCGTAAATAATACACACCCAGCGCACCCACAAACGCCTACCGCGCGCGAGATACGTGTGGCACTCCAAATACTCCTCAAACGTCAGGGTGCCGGAAAAGTCGTATTCGTCGCCGAGCGGTCTGCTCATGGCGTCATGCTTGCCGGGGCTCCTGCGCCTTTCGAGAGTAAAAGATTCAGCGTCCCCGCTATTTCGGCTCGACCGCCAACCCGTCCAAATCCTCCACCCGCGCCGCGCCCGTCATGCCGAGCTGGTGCACCACCACCGACGCCGCCGCATTCGCCAGCGCCAGCGCTTCATTTACCGCCGCGCCGGCGGCGAGCGCGGCCGTGAGATTCGCACTCACCGCGTCACCCGCGCCCACCACATCGATCGGCCCTCGCACCGGAATCACCAGCGCGCGATGCGCCACCGCGTCGTCATCCGGCGACGGGCCACCCGGATCGGCGCCCACCATTCCATGCTCCGCGAGCGTCACGAAAACGGGGCGCCGATTCGCCCGCGCCAATTCCAGCGCGGCGTCCGGCACCGCCGCAAGATCCTGCAAATCGCGCCCCAGCATCGCCCCCAGCTCCTGCCGGTTCATTTTGAAAATGAGCTTCGGCCATCCGCGCAGGCTGCGCCGGCTGTCGGCGAGAATCGGCAGCGTCGGCTTCTCCCCCGCGATCTCGCCCAGCACCGCACGCACCATCGCCGTCACCACGCCCGACTCGGCCAGATCCACCTGATCCATCACCATCATCGCATCCACCTCGCCCGCCACCGCGCGCACCGCGCCCACGATCTTGTGCGACACCTCCTCCGGCGTCGGCGACCAGTTTTTCAGATCCAACCGGTTTAATTCGCGCGGCAACTGCCCGGCCTCATGCACCATCGGCTTGGTGTAAGTAAACGTCCGCCGGTGCGGCGTCTCGATGAAGCGATCGAGGTGCACGTTGCGATGCGCTTGCAGCGCGCGCCGCAGTTCAAACCCTTCCCCATCGCGCCCGCAAAACCCGATCGCATGAATCCGCCCCACGCCCAGCGCGATGAGATTGTTCAAAATCGTCCCCGCCGCTCCCGGCATCGACCGCACCGCCGTGACATTGTAAACCGGCAACCCCGTCTCAATCGACATCTCCCCGAGTCCGGGATCGATATCGAGATAGCGGTCGAGACAAAAGTCTCCCACCACCGCGACGCGCAATTTCGAGTAGCGATTGGTGAGTTCAGTAAAGCGGGAGCGCTGCACCCCCACTCTTTAGCACGCCTACACACGTCATCGCCAAGACGAGAAACGCATTGAACCAGGACGAATCCAAAGCGCGAGCGCCAAGGAAGTAAGCAGACGTGAGCGCAAAAACTCACGGCGTCCCCTTCGCTGTCATTCTGAAGGAGCTTGCGACTGAAGAACCCCGTGAGATTTCACGGCGATCAACGCTGTTGAAACACTTTTTGCGCCCACATCACTGCTTACTCCTTTCCCCGCGCGACCGATCCCGGCAAAAAAGAACGACCGCCCGGTCTCCCGGACGGTCGTTCTTGAAATAATCTGCGTCTGTAGCCGGCTTAGTAGCCTTCGCCGCCGCCACCACCATACCCGCCACCACCGCCGCCGCCGCCGAAATCACGGCGACCGCCGCCTTTGTAGCCGCCACCACCGCCGCCGCCACCCTTGTAGCCGCCGCCGCCACCGCCACGGAATCCGCCACCACCGCCAGGAGCGCGCTCTTCCTTCGGACGAGCGATGCTCACGCGGACGGGGCGACCGTCGATTTCTTTGCCGTCCATCGCCTTCACGGCGGCTTCGGCTTCCTCAGGCGAACCCATGGTGACGAACGCGAACCCACGGGACTTGCCCGTGAATTTGTCCATCATCACAGCCGCTTCGGTAACCGTGCCGAATGGGGTGAATGCGTCCTGCAGAATGCCGTCCGTGGTGGTCCAGGAGAGGTTCCCAACGAAAAGTTTGTTGCTCATTTGTTTGTGACTGCCGATAGGTCTCTCGACGCTTGCTGACTGTTTCCGACTATCGGATTTCGGTCGCGCCCCGGGCATCCCGGCTGCATGACCACCAATCACTAAACGGACTCGATGGACTCAAAACTGGCGCGTAGATGTTTTCAGGAGTCCGCGAATTTGACAATATTTTTTTCATGTGAATTTCAGTTAAGTCATTTTCGCCCCTTTCCAACCAGCAATCCTTCGGGGCTGGATTGAGCGCAAAACACCTTCCCGACCCGCTGTCATTCTGAAGAACCAGGTGGAGCGAGAACGCCTGCCGAAGGAAGCCCGAAGGGTTCCCGCATCATCGCGAAGCAACACTGATCTACTCCCCAAAAACACTTTTGCACTCACGCCTGAAGACTCCTCGGTTCCAGGAAATCCGTGAGTCGTCACCCTTGCGACTGCTCACTGCTTACTGCCTTACTGCTTACTTGGTCCCATCCTCTACCGGATACCTCTTCAACCCCGTCCGCTGCAAAAAAATCCGTGCGAGGTACATCGGCACGATGACGCCATACCGCTTCCACAGCCGTTTCGGGTCACTGCACAGCCGGTGAAACCATTGCAGCCCGCTCCGCATCATCCAGCGCGGCGCTTCCTTCATCCGCCCGGTGTGAAAATCAAACGCCGCCCCCACGCCAAACATCACCGTCGTCTCCAACTTCGGCAAATACTCCGCCATGAACCGCTCCTGCTTGGGTGTGCTCAGCCCCACCCAGAACATATCCGGACGCTTCTCCGCTACCTCCGCCGCGAGCGCTTTTTGCTCCTCCTCATTCAGCGGGCGAAACGGCGGGCAATGCGTCCCCACGATTCGCACCCCCGGGAACCGCTGCTCCATCGCCGCCTTGAGCGCATCAGCGACTCCCGGCGCGCCCCCGTAAAAATAGTGCGTGTATTTCCCGTCCCGCGTCGCCTCCATGATCCGCACCATCAAGTCGGGCCCGTACACGCGATCCACCCACTTCCCGTGCGCCCGCCGGCCCTCCCACACAAGCGGCATGCCGTCGCAGGTATTCAGAAACGCCCCATTTAAGATACGCCGAAATTTCCCATCCTTCCGCGCTTCCGTCACCCCGTGCACCCCCGTCACGCACACATACCCCTTCTTCCGGTTGGCGCACGCCTCCAGCACCGCCTGCGTGGCCAGATCGAGATTCATCGCGCTCATCGCGACCCCGAGGACGTTAAATTTCTGAATCTCCATTCTTGTGATTTCCCGAAGAAAGCAGGCTTCGCCCCGCGGGGCAATCCGCTCTCAACGGTCGTCTCCCATCGCTTGCGCTCCCGCCAAAGCGCGAAGCGCCATCATTTCATTGAGCGTTGGACGTTGGGCGTTGGATGTTGGACGTTTTCCAAGTTTGCCTTGGCACCCCCCTCCCCGCCTGCTGTAAGCCTTTGGCGCAGCCTGGCACGTCTCACGCAGCCTCGTGCGTCCGCCGCGGTGGGCTGCCACGAGATCGAGCGTACACCCACACCTTTTCCGCCTTATGTCGACTTTCAACTACGCCGCCGTCGCCGAAAACACCCTCGCCGTCGTCCTCGGCGGCGGAGCCGGCTCCCGCCTCTTCCCTCTCACCCGCGAGCGCAGCAAGCCCGCCGTGCCTCTCGCCGGCAAATATCGCATCGTCGATATCCCCATCTCCAACTGCCTCAACTCCGGCCTGCGCCGCATCTACGTCCTCACGCAGTTCAACAGTGTCTCGCTGCACCGCCACATTCAGTCCACTTACAAGTTCGACCAATTCTCCCGCAGCTTCGTGGAGATCCTCGCCGCGCAGCAAACGCCCACCGACTCGCAGTGGTATCAAGGCACCGCCGACGCCGTCCGCCAAAACCTCACCGACTTCCTTTCTCTCCCCTACGAGTATTACGTGATCCTCAGCGGCGACCAACTCTACCGCATGGATTTCCGCAAGGTGCTCGAGCAGCACATCGCCACCAAGGCCGATATCACCATCGCCACGCTGCCCGTCTCGCGCCGCGACGCCGAGGGCTTCGGCATCATGCACACCGATGCTGAACGCCGCATTACCAAGTTCGTCGAGAAGCCGAAAGACCCCAAGGTCCTCGACTCCCTTCGCGTCCCCGCCGGACTGCTCAAGGAACTCGGCCTCCCCGAGGACGGTGAATTGTTCCAGGCCTCCATGGGCATCTACGTGTTCACTCGCGCCGCGCTCATCGCCGCGCTCGACAACAATCACATGGACTTCGGGAAAAACATCATCCCCGACGCCATCCACAAGTCGCGCGTGCAGGCCTACATCTTCCAGGGCTACTGGGAGGACATCGGCACCATCCGCTCGTTCTTCGAAGCCAATCTCGCGCTCGTCAACCTCGTTCCCCCCTTCTCCTTCTTTGACGCCACGGCGCCCATCTTCACCCACATGCGCTTCCTGCCCGGCAGCAAGATGAATGGCGCCACCGTCCGCCAGGCCATCCTCAGCGACGGCTGCATCATCAGCGACGCCCACATCGAGCGCGCCGTCATCGGCGTCCGCAGCATCATCCGCAGCGGCACCACGATCAAAAACTCCGTCGTCATGGGCGCCGACTACTACGAGGAAAATCACCCCCACGTCGAAGGCCAGCCGCCCCTCGGCATCGGCGAAAACTGCGTCATCGACCACGCCATCATCGACAAAAATGCCCGCATCGGCAACGGCGCCGTCATCACCCCCGAAGGCAAAGGCGACCACTGCGACGGCCCCGTCGGCCGCTGGTACGACGGCTCGGAAAAACCCCTCTGGTACATCCGCGACGGCATCATCATCGTCCCCAAAAACGCCGTCATCCCCGACGGCACCTGGGCGTAGCTCGATGCAAAGTAAGCAGTAAGCAGTCTCCGGTTTCACGGCTGCCGCACGGCTCCTCGCTTGCGACTGCTCACTGCTTAGATGTGGGCGCAAAAACTCACCCCTCTTCGCTGTCATTCTGAAGGAGCTTCAAGCGACTGAAGAACCCCGCGAGATTTCACGGTGATCTCCTCCGCCGAAAGACTTTTTGCGCGCACATCTGCTTACTTACTCAAACCGCCGCCATTGCGTTAGTGGAGCCAGAGAAGCAGAAGGCGCGCGAACCTTCGAAATCCTCGCGCGCAGCGCCACTTCTCTCATTGGGCGTTGGACGTTGGATGTCGGACGTTGGGCGTTTCCCACATGTATTTCCTTGCCCTCCCCCCACATTCCCCCTCTCCTCCCTCGCTCTCCCGCCCCAAGGCGCACGGCGAACCGCACCAAAACTCGGCACGCAACGGCACTCCGGCGCGCGAATCCATCTCTACTCTCAATCACCACCATGCGTATCCTGCTCAAATCCTTCATCCCGATGTGCGCGCTCATGGCCTTCACGGCCCCCGCCACGCTCCAAGCCGCTGACCCCAAGACCGACGACGAAAAAACGCTCTACGCGCTCGGTCTTGTGATCGGACGCAATCTCGAAGCCTTCGCTCTCACGCCCGAGGAACTCGAAGTCGTCAAGCAAGGCCTCACCGACCAGACCACCGGCCAAAAGCCCAAAGTCGACCTCGAAGCCGTCGGACCCAAAATCCAGGAGCTTGGCCGCGCCCGCTCCTTGGTGAAAGCCGAGAAGGAAAAGAAAGCCGGCCAGGATTACCTCGCCAAAGCCGCCGCCGAAGCCGGCGCCAAAAAGCTCCCGTCGGGCCTCATCATCGTCACGCAAAAGGAAGGCGCCGGTGAAGCCCCCAAAGCCACCGACGAAGTGAAAGTCCACTACCGCGGCACGCTCATCGACGGCACTGAGTTCGACAGCTCCTACAAGCGCAACGAACCCGCCAAGTTCCCGCTCAACGGCGTCATCAAAGGCTGGACCGAAGGCATTCAACTGATGAAGCCCGGCGGCAAAGCCAAGCTCGTCATCCCCTCCGACCTCGCCTACGGCGACCAGGGCCGTCCGCCGAAAATCCCCGGTGGTGCCACCCTGCAATTCGAAGTCGAGCTCCTCGAAGTCGTCAAAGCCGCCGGCGAGCCGCCCGCCCTCATCCCGCCAAACCCGCCCGGCGACAAGCCCGTCCAGCGCCCCACCCCGCCCGCGCCCAAATAGCCAGGGGTCAAAGCCCAACCTCGTAGCTGCGGCCCGCAGGCCGCGGACCGCCCGCCGTACCGACGCGCTCCCTCCCGCCTGCGCGCGCCCAACTGCTACGACCATTGAGCATTCGCGAGTCGCGCGATAAGACCCTTTCCGTCCCCACCTCGCTTGCGTTCTCTCAAAGCGCGAAGCGCCATTCTTTCCATTGGGCGTTGGGCGTTGGGCGGTGGGCGGTGGACGTTTTCCAACCGGCCTCACACACTCGCGCTCTTCGGATACGTCCCCAGCGTCTTCACAAACGAGCAGCATTTCTCCAACTCGATGATCGCCTCCTTGAGCGGGCTCTCCTCCGCGTGGCCGTCGACATCCACGAAGAAAAAGTACTCCCACGCCTTGCGCTTGCTCGGACGGCTTTCGATCTTGCTCATCGACAGCCGCAGCCGGCTGAACGGCTCGATCGCCTTGAACAACGCGCCGGGCTCGTCGCGAATGCAGAACATCAGCGACGTGCGATCGTCGCCCGTGGGCCGCGCCGTGGTCGGCGAAACCACGAGGAACCGCGTGGTGTTGTTCGGATTGTCCTGCACGCTCGTCTCCAGGATCCCGAGCCCAAATTCCTCCGCCGCCATGCGCCCCACGAGCGCGCCGGATTGCGGCTCCTGCGCCGCCAGTTCCGCCGCGCGCGGCGTGCTCGCCACCTCGATGAGATCCGCGTTCGGCATCGTGCGCTGCAGCCATTGACGGCATTGTCCAAACACCTGCGGATGACTGTAAAGCTTGGTGATCTCCGCCTTGGGGCACTTCGCGGCGAGATGGTTTTCGATGCGCATCAGGATCTGCGCGCAGATGCGCAGGTCGCTTTCCATGAACACATCCAGCGTGTGATTCACCGCGCCCTCGGTGCTGTTCTCGATCGGCACCACGCCGTAGTCCGCGCGGTTGCGCGCCACCGCGTCGAACACATCCGCAATCGTCGTGCACGCCGCGTAATCCACGCTCGCCCCAAATTTCGTCCGCGCCGCCTGATGCGTGTTGGTCGCGTAGGGGCCGAAATACGCAATCGTCAGCGGCTTCTCTAGCGCCAGCGCGGCGCTCATGATCTCGCGGTAGATCGCCCGGATGCTCTTTTCCGGCAGCCGGCTGTTGAGATCGCGCGCCTTGCCCGCCAGCGCCCGCAATACCTGCTCCTCCCGCTCCGGCGCATAGATCGGCTGCCCCTCCGCCTTTTTGATCACGCCCACCTCATGCACCAGATCGGCGCGCTCATTCAGCAGCCGGATGATTTGGGCATCCACCGCGTCGATGTGCTTGCGGACTTCGTCGAGAGTCATCACGGGAATTATTAGTCTGGCCGTGGCGCTTCGTCATTCCCGGAATCTTTGGCCGGTTCCTCCGCCGCTTCCTCCGCCGGCGCTTCATCCACGACCTCTTCCGATGCCGCCGCTGGCGTATCCGTATCGTAAACCACCGACGCATCGCTCACCGGATCCGCTTCCGGTTCCGGCTCCGTTTTCTCCGCCGCCGTTGGCTCTGCCGTCTCCGACTGCACCTCTGCGTTTGGCTCCGCAGCCTCGGCCGGCGCGGCTTCTGCCACGCCGCCTTCCACAGCCGTCGCACCGTCCGCTGCCGCAACTCCTTCCGCGACGGCAACGCCAGCCGCAGCTTCTTCTCCCTTCGCTCCTTTCTTCTTCTTCGCCGGCTTCTCCGGTTTCTCCGCGCCTTCCTCAGGATACTCCGCCTTCGGCAAATTCACCCGCCGCAACTCATCCGAGTTCGGCAGCTCCGTCACCTCCTTGATCCCGAAGTGCTGCAGAAAATACTCCGTCGTCTCGTAGAGTAGCGGACGCCCCGGCAATTCCGCGCGGCCCGCGATCTTCACGAGCTGCCGGTCCAGCAGCACCTGCATCACGCCGTCCACCGCCACGCCGCGCACGGCCTCGATGTCCGCGCGCGTCACCGGCTGCCGGTAGGCGATGATCGCCAGCGTCTCCAGCGCCGGGCCGCTCAGCCGCGTGGGCCGGCTCTCCGGGTAAAGTTGCCGCACCCAATCCCCCGCCGCCGCCACCGTCACCATGGCCCACCCATTCACCTGCTCCGCGACCTGGAACGCGCGCCCCGTCTGCTCGTATTCCGCGCGCAGCAGATTGAGCTGCGAGGCAATCTCCTCCTCGCTCGTCTCGCCCATGGCGATGATGTTCAGGTCCTCCGTCTCCGCGGCCGCGCCGCGCAACGCTTTGCGGATTTCCTCCAGCGTCAGCGGCTTGGGCGAGGCAAACACGAGGACTTCGATGGCTTGTTTCAGCGTCAGCATGGCTCCCGGAAAATGGTCAGGCGCGGACGAGTTCAATTTCCGCAAACGGCTCGGCTTGCACGCAGCGGAGCTGCTTCAGCCGCACGAGTTCCAGGAGGGCCAGGAAAGTCACCACGATCTCCCCGCGCGACGCCGCGCTGCTAAACAGCTCCGTAAACCGCAGCCCGACACCCGTGGAAGTCATCTTCAAGATGAGGTCAATCTTGTCCGCGACCGTGAAATTTTCCTCAAAAATCTCCGCCAGATTCTCCCGCTTGTCGTCCAGCCGCTTCAGGATCTTGTTGAACGCATTGATCAGGTCAAACACCGACACATCGCCCAGCGGACGCTCCGGCACTTCATCCGCCGTGCTCTGCACCCGCGAAAAGATCCCCTGCTGCTCCGCCTCCCGCTGCCCCAAGTGCGCCGCCGCCTCCTTGAACTTCTTGTATTCCAGGAGCTGCCGCACGAGTTCCCAGCGCGGGTCCTCTTCCTCGGCCTCCTCCTCGGGCGGCTGCACGCTCACCGGCAGCAGCGCCCGGCTCTTGATGTAAATCAGGTTCGCCGCCATCACCACAAATTCGCCGGCCACGTCCAGGTCCAGCATCTTGAACAGGTCCATGAACTGGAGGTACTGCGTCGTGATGTGCTCGATCGGGATGTCGTAAATATCGATCTCGTCGCGCTTGATCAGGTACAGCAGCAGGTCCAGCGGCCCTTCAAATACTTCCAGCTTCACTTTGTATTCCTGCGACATGAGGGCGCGGAGCGTAGGTGCGAGAGGAAAAACGGCAAGCCTGTCGTGAGGAAAGAAGTGCAAGTGCGAGTGCAAGTGCCACAGGCGACGACTGGGAGCGAAAAGGTGGCACGGACCTCCCGTCTGTGGGTGTGCCCACGGGGAAGCCGCCGCCGGATAAAAAACAAAATCTGCAATTCCCATGAAACAAATCGCGCCTCGTTTCGAAATGGAGTGCGAGACCACTCCATTCCAGCCGACCCACCGACTACCATTTCCATGAAAAAACTCCAGACCATCCTCACCGCAGGCCTCGCCCTCACCCTCCTCAACCTCTCCGCTCCGGCGGAAACCTTCCAGGTCATCGCCGACACCACCAGTGTCAAAAAGACGAGCACCATCGCCAAGACCGCCGGCGCCCTGCCAAACCTCACCGTCTCCCCGAAAAGCTCCGCCTACCTCAAATTCAACGTCTTCGCCTCCGGCATCGATCCCGCGACCGTCAAGCAAGCCCGGCTGGTCATTTACTTGCCCAAGGTGCTCAAGCCCGGGACCCTCACTTTGACGGTGAACGGCACGGACTTCGCCGAAACCTTCCCGACGAAAACCATCGCCACGCCCACGACTGTCGCCGACGTCAGCTTCGTCGGCGTCACCGCCGCCAACACCAAAAACTTCATCACCTTCGACGTCACCAACGAAGTCAAAGTCTGGCTCACGGGTGGGGCGGAATTCGGCTTCGGCCTCGAGAGCGATGGCACCGCGAGCGTGCTGGTCGGCGCGAAGGAAGGCCCCGGCAGCGGCTACCCCGCCGTGCTGGAGGTCGACGTGACGGACCTCGGCGGCGCCATCAACGGCACCACCGGCACCTTCAGCGACGCCGTGACCGGGAGCAGCGGCACCTTTGCCGGGCCGCTCGCCGCGACGACCGCTTCCTTTAGCGGAAACGTCGCCGGCACCAATCTCAACTTCACCGGCAACGTGAACGCCGCCATCGGCGCCTTTAGCACCGCCGTCATCGCCAAGAACGGAGGCTTCACCGGCCAGGTCCTCGTTACGGGCACCACGGCCACCGACAAGCCCCTGTTCTTGGGCCAGGGAATCACCAATAGCTTCGCCGAGGTGGAATCCCTGGCCACGGGCATGACCGGCTATTCGCAGAAAAACGTCAACCAGTCCTACTTCACCGGCCTGCTTTCCGGCTCCGATCGTTGGTCGCTGTTCGACGCTACCGCGCTCAAGGAGCGCCTCACCGTGCTCCCCAGCGGCCCCGTCGGCATCAACAATCCCACGCCTGCCTTTGCCCTGGATATCGCCAGCGATGGGGACACGGAATTCGCACTTCGCAGCAGGTCGGTGAATGGCCGGGTCTACACCTTCCAAAGCAGCAACGGCGGCGTCGGCGACGGGTCCTTCCAGATCGTCGACCGTAACATCGGAGCGGCCCGGCTCATGATTTCCAAAACGGGAAATGTCGGCATCGGCACCAGTGTTCTCAGCTTCCCCACGGCCAAGCTGGATGTGCGCGGCGACGTGAAGCTCGGCGCCACCGGCCAGTTCTTCGCCGTCGGCGCCGACGAAAACCTGCGCACCGTGCGCGGCCACGTCACGCTGGCCAACGTCCCCGGCGGCATCTTCGCCGGCCAGGGCTTCACCGTCGCCCGGGGCGTCCTGCCGACCGGTCACTTCAAAGTGACCCTCAATACCGCCTTCTCCGGCGTCTGCACCCCCACCGTCAGCCCCCTGAACTTTCTCTACGCGCGAGTGCTAAACGTGACCAACAACTCGTTCGAAGTCCAATTCGCGGACAACAATTTCATCTTCAGCGACTCCGACTTCACCTTTATCGTGACCGGGCCGAAGTAGCCTCGACCCGGCTGGGTTCCAAAACTCGCGAGGGAGGTTTTTCGCACCTGTTTATAGCGTCTGCCAAAATTCATTTCCGATCGCTGTTCAATCCCAAAGGGATTGAGGCCTCCAGCCCAGGGTTGCGAGGAACGAGCTACCCTGGGTCCGCTTCAGCAGACCCATACCCCGAAGGGGTTGCGTCTAGTCTAATCGGAAACGGATTTCGGCATTTGCTCTAAAGCCAAACGAAGGACGCGTTGGCTGGTACAGATGAACGAAACCGCGGGAAATCTCGGGGGGCGCTCCACGCGCCATGCCAATCAATCGCCGAAGGCGCACTACAAACCAAGATTCATCGATCGCGCGTGCCGAGTTGGTTCAGATCGATGACGTTATCCGGGGAATCGATGGTGACCAGGGACGGTTCTTTACTGCGGACGTCGGCGGCGCGGTCGTCGCGGAGGAGGTTGCCGGTAATGATGCTGGCCGTGACTTTTTCGAGCCGGAGCGCGGCGCCGTCGCTGTCGAGGATGCTGTTGTTGGTGATGCGCAGGCGGCGGCAGGAGGCGACGTCGACGGCGGCGCGCTTTTTCAAGACGCCCCCGAGGATGTTGTCGCTGAAGCTGCAATCTTCGCAGTCGCGGAGGACGACGCCGTTTTTCTCGGCGCCCTGGAATCCATTGATGAGATACCGTGGGTTGCGGTCGAAGTTATTGCCGCTCACCACGACGTGGCTGCTTTGGGTGATGATGAGGTCGTGCTGAAAGCCCTCCCAAAAGGTATTGCCCGTGATGGTGATGCCCCGGGCCTGTTGGATGTCGATGCTCACCTGAACGTCGCTGAAAATATTCGCGCTGATGGTGACGTTGCCTTCGCGCGTGGCGGTCGCGGCGCCCTGGCGCTCGAGGCCGGGGTCGGTGCCCGCGCCGATGATGCGGATGTTGGCGGAGTTCGGCGCTTTGTTGGTGTGCTGGAGCGTGCAGCCGGTGATGGCGACCTCGCCGATGGAGCCGCCCGTGGAATCGAGCAGGACGTTGGCGGATGGCGGGCCCTCCGCGCGGTGATTGGCCTCGATGTCGCAGGTGCCGATTTGCACGTTGCGCACGGCCCCGCCAATCGAAACCACCCCGCCGCCGCCGTTGTAGCTGATGTGGCTGCCGACGATGTTGGATTGGTGGAGGTCCACGTGATCGTAAAACACGCCGGCGCCGGAATTGTGGTAGAGGTGGCAGGCGTCGATGATGATGTTGCGATTGCGCTGGGTGAGGTGCACGCCGTGGCGGCACTCGCGCACCACGACGGCGCGCAGGGTGAGTTGCATCGTGCCCGTCGCTTCAATGCCGTCGGCGGCGGGATGCGCGCCCACGATTTCGATCCCCTCGACCATGGGCGAGCGCTGCCGCTCCCAAACGTCGGGCTTGAAGGTCCTCGGCGCCGCGGAGCCGGCGTGCGTGCCGACGAAATGAATCGCCGGGCCTTCGCCCGCCATGACGAGGCGGGCGGTGCCATCGCCGGTGAGAGCGGCAAAGCCGGTCTTTTCCAAGTCGACCTTCAGCGTGGCGGTGAGGCGGTAGGTGCCTTTGGGGAGATGGACGCTGCCATTGGTGTCGATTAGTTTTTGGATGGCGGCGGTGTCGTCCGCTTGCCCATCCCCCACGGGTTTCTGCGCCCAGGCGAAGGGTGCGAAGGCGACAAGAAAAAGGAGGGTGAATTTCATAGCGGAGAAGATGAGATCAGGAGGCTGGACTGCGGCAAGCGTTCTAGCGAGATTTGCCAATAGATGCGGTGTGCAACAAGTGCAGCATGTCCCCAACGGCCGAGTTTCCGGCGTCCGGGCCAGTATCGGCCCATCACCCTTCCCGCGAACGACTCGCCCCCAGCGTTGTCGAACCACCCACTTTTGCTACACCTCCGGTGATTTCCATGTCTTCGCACCTTCTGAGGCTCCTCCTTTTCCTGTGCTTTCCCGTTTCTATTTTCGCCGATGACGACGCGGCCAAAGCCAAGGCCACGGATGCCGATCACTTAAAGAAAATCCACGCGGCCCTCGTGGCCTTCAAAAAAGCGAAAGGCGAATTTCCCGCGCATCTGCACGAGCTGATTCCGGAGTTTCTCCCGGAGCCCGCGCTGCTCGTTTCCCCGCTGGGCGCGGACGCCGATCCGGCGGCGGAAAAGCGGGCCTACGATCCGAAACTCCCGTGCAGCTACCGCTACGAATTCTCGACGGCGCAGTACCCCGAATCCCAGCTCTCGTGGCGCGCGCTGAAATCCATGCAACTGGAGGAGTTTGGCCCGGTCGTCCCGATTCTGCGCTGCTTCGGGCATGGGCCGGTGCTCAATATCAGCCACGCGGGCGATGTTTTTGAAACCGATGAGCAATGGGAATGGCACGCGGAAACCCAGCGGCTCATGGAAAAGCACGACGCGGGACCGGGCCTGAAAACGGGCAAAAAGCTCGTGGTCTCGCTCGTCGACGAAGCCGGGCAGCCTGTGCGCGGCGTGTCGCTCAAGGCCTACGAGCGCTCGAGCAACGTGGCGCCCATCGGCCTGTTCCCCATCCGAGATTTTTCCGCCGACGAGCAGGGAAAAGTGACCATCCCCCTCGGCACGGATCCCAAGGCGCACGTCTTGCTGGGCGGGTTCTTTGCGGACTGGTGCCAATTTTATCGCGCCTGGAATTTCGGCGACGAGGGCACTCCCGAGAAAGGCGAGGTAGCGACGATCACCATCACCTTGAAGGCCGCGGCGCCCATGGGTGGCACGGTGCGGGACGCGAAGGGCACTCCGGTGGCCGGGGCGGAGTTGACCGCTTACACCAATGCCAAAGACCCGGAGCAACGCGAGTTTCTGGGCGGAGCCAAGACCGATGCCGAGGGCCGCTGGACGCTCAAGGCGATGCCCAAAAGCGGCACCGGCCTGATCTTGACGGTATCAAAACTGGAGCACCGCACCCTGCAACTGGAGCCGGCGGCCGCCAGCGAGCCGTCGTCCTCCGCCCTGCTCGCGCAAACGGCCGAGCTGCGCCTCCAGCCGCCCTTGCGCATCGAGGGCACAGTCACCACCGCCGGCCAGCCCGTGCCCGGCGCCAAAGTGTTTGTGTCGCTGCAACCTTCCGGCGCGAAAAAGCAAGCGGTGGCGGACGCACAGGGCCATTTCACGACGACCACCGAGGAGCCGGGAAAAGCCCTCGTGACCGTTCTGGCCAAGGATCTTGCGCCGGGCTACCAGGCGGCGGAAATCGCCGATGAACCCAAGCCGCTGTCCATCGTCCTGGACGCCGGCCGCCCGTTGAAAGGCCGCGTGGAGCGGGCCCCGGGCAACCCCGTCGCCGGCGTGCCGATCACCTTCAACGCCTTCCCCGCTTCCGGCATGATTCTCGCGGAAAACCCCGTCATCGCCGTCACCGACGATCGGGGATTTTTCACTTGGGAACACGCGCCCAGCCGCGTCGCCTGGTGCAGCGTCCTGCTCACCGACGGCTCACCCTTCAGCTTCCAATGGGACACCGCCAAGAATGCGGAAAAAGTGGTGCGCATCGTCCCAGGCCAGTGAGGCGAAGCGTTGCAAACGAAAGGCGTGCTCGCGTTCTTCCGGCCGCCCATTGATCAAGCCCTGCCATGATTCTCAGCCCCCGCCACTTCCACCCAAAGCCTTCCGCCCCTGAGCGATTGCCATCCTGCCATATGATTTTCCGCCCTACCATCTTCCTCACCTTGACCACGCTGCTCGCGGCGCCCGCTTTCGCCGCGGAGAAGGAAAAAGAGGACCCCAATGCCCCCGTGAGCTATTACAAAAAGGTCCGCCCCATCCTGCAGGCAAATTGCCAGGGCTGCCACCAGCCCGCCAAGCCCAAGGGCAACTACGTGATGACCGATTTCGCCCGGATGATTGAAGGCGGTGACGATGCCAAGGACCACGGAGACAAGGCCATCATCCCCGGTGATCCGGCGAAGTCTCATCTCATCGCGCAGATCACTCCCAAGAACGGCGAGGCCGAGATGCCGCAGAAGAAGCCGCCGCTCGCCGAGAAGGACATCGCGCTCATCACCCGCTGGATCGCCGAAGGCGCGAAGGACGACACGCCGCCCAATGCGAAGCAGCGGTTCGACGCCGAGCATCCGCCGGTCTACACGCGTCCACCCGTCATCACCTCGATGGATTTCTCGCCCGACGGCACGCTGCTCGCCGTCGCCGGCTTTCACGAAGTGTTGCTGTGGAAGGCCGACGGCTCGGAGATGGTCGCACGCCTCGTCGGCCTGTGCGAGCGCGTGCAAAGCGTGCGCTTTTCGCCCGATGGCAAACGCCTCGCCGTGGCCGCCGGCCGCCCGGCGCAGATGGGCGAAGTGCAGATCTGGGACGTGGAAAAGCGCAAGCTGCACCAGAGCGTGCCCTATGGCTTCGACACGATCTACGGCATCAGTTGGTCGCCGGACAATCGGCTCGTGAGCTTCGGCTCGCCGGACAAAACCGTGCGCGCCATCGAGGCCGAGACGGGCAAGATCGTGCTCCAGCAAAGCTCGCACGAAGATTGGGTGCTCGACACCGCCTTCTCGCTCAAGGGGGATCAACTCGTGAGCGTCGGCCGCGACATGACGATGAAGCTCACCGAAGTGGCCACGCAGCGCTTCATCGACAACATGAGCAGCATCACGCCGGGCGCGCTGCGCGGCGGCTTGCAGACCGTCTCGCGCCATCCGCAGCGCGACGAATTCCTCGTGGGCGGCAGCGACGGCGTGCCGCAGGCCTATCGCACGGTGCGCAAGGTGCAGCGCAAGATCGGCGACAACGCGCTGTGCATCCGCAAATGGCCCGCGATGGAAGGCCGCATCTACGCCGCCGACTTCGCGCCCGACGGCAAGAGCTTCGCCGCCGGCTCATCGCTCGACGGCAAGGGCCAGGTGAATTTCTACAACTACGACTTCAACACGGAGATGCCGCAGGAGTTCGTCAACATCGAGGGCAAGGACGACGGCGGCCGCAGCGCCGAGGAAAAGAAAAAGCTCGATGCACACTACCACAGCGAAACGAAGCTGCTCGCCAGCATCCCCATCGAGGGCGGCATCTACGCGCTCTGCTACCAGCCCGACGGCGCCATCGTCGCCGCCGCCGGCGAAGACGGCAAGGTGCGCTTCATTTCTTTCCAGCACAGTGGGATCCGAAGCTTGGAATTCACGTGACTTGAAGTCGCGGC
>JADMIO011678423.1_pt1 | contig 127132 bp, 104 predicted proteins | sample 8958161 | NCBI WGS metagenome assembly JADMIO01 (sample SAMN16585339, study PRJNA669376) | soil metagenome | isolation source: Crop rotation soil | place: USA: Cullars Rotation, Alabama | collected 2011
TATGGTGAAAGTTGGAACCTCTTACGTGCCGATCAGATTAAAACGAAAGGCCCAGTCTTTCGACTGAGCCTTTCGTTTTATTTGACCATGTTGGTATGATTTAAATTAATACGACTCACTATAGGGTCAGTGCGGCCGCGACTTCAAGTCACGTGAATTCCAAGCTTCGGATCCCACTGTGCTGGAAAGATGTATTCATCGCGCGTGTAGAGCCGCTGCATCGACTCCAGCACCCGATTGGAGCCTGACTGCACCGGCAGGTGCACATGATTGCAGAGCGAAGGATTCTCATCGATCGCATCCACAATGTCCTTCACGAAATCGCGTGGGTGGGAAGTGGTGAACCGCACACGCCGGATACCGTCGACCTTCGCCATTTCCCGCAGCAGCCGCGCAAAATCCCATCCCGCCGACGAGAAATCGCGATAGCTGTTCACATTCTGTCCAAGTAACTGGATCTCGGTATATCCAGACGCAGCCAACGCCCGAGCCTCCCGAAGGATACTCTCTGACGTGCGGCTGCGCTCAGGCCCCCGCGTGAATGGCACCACGCAATAAGCGCACGACTTGTCACAGCCCTCGATGATCGTGATGTATGCGCGATACGCGTTATCGCGCCGCGTCAGTGGAGTCTCGAACGTCTCGTCTGTGTCGAGGCTCAGCCCCGTTACCCGGCGATTGCCTGATTCCAATTGCACCAGCAACTCGGGAAGCTTCGTATAGCTGGCCGACCCGCACACCAGGTTCACATGCGGAGCCTTGTCGAAGATCCGTTCGCCTTCCTGCTGCGCCACGCACCCAAGCACGCCGATCGTCTTTCCCTTGTGCGAGCGCTTAAATTGGTCCAGCCGGTGGAATACTTTCTGCTCCGCCTTATCCCGAATACTACATGTGTTGTATAAAACGAGCTCGGCGGCCTCGGGGGTCTCCACCTGCTCATACCCCTTGCTCAGCAACGTTCCAATGACTTTTTCCGAGTCATGGGCGTTCATCTGGCAGCCAAACGTCTCGATATAAAAACTCTTCATTGCGCGACTCTCCTCATTGTAGAGGATGCCTTTAGTGGGATATGTCCCTTCGCGCGAAAAAGACGTAGGCGAGCGCATAGCCCACAACCGCAATCCCCGCCAACACCTCGAGATTCCGCACAGGCAGTGGAGTGCCCATCAGCAGCTCGAGTGGACTGTAATAGCGAAAGGGCGACAGCCATGCGATCAACTCCGCGGGCTTCCATGCCCGTCCCACATAGTCGAGCAGGAACGTCGAGAGTGCCAGCAATCCGGTAACAGCGCCCGCCGCACCCCTGCGTCGCGACACCGCAGCAATTGCCATCGCGACACCACTCCAGCACAGCATGATAAAGCCCAGGTTGCCGGCGAGCGAGAACACCAATGTCCGGTCAGGCCACGTCGCATCAGCTGGCGCAAACGTGCGTAAACCCAGCCAGGTTCCCGTCATCATTGCGGAGAGCACGACAGCCGCGCACACAGCCACCACGATGATCGATCGCGTGATCACCCAGTGCCTTGCAAGCGGCCGCGATAGCATCAGGTCCATCAAGCCCGTCTCGATCTCCGACGTCGGCACAGTCCCAAGTGCCACCGACAACGCCACCAGCGACCCCATCACCGCGACGTGAAAATACCCCACGCAGATCATTCCTGCAAACGACATCATGCCCGCGATCGACGGTCCCATCAGATCCCGCGCGAACGGTGGAATCAGCGCCGACAGCTGTTCGAACCCGCTCGACATCTCAAACGACCGCGCCACTAGGACCAGCACAACTTGAAATAGAGCAAGCACAGCAGCCATGACCAAAACGAGCGTTCTCACCCTTCGAAACGAATGCGCGAGCAGCGGCAGCAGGACCATCATTGCGAATCCTCGCGATAGTAGGCCACCAGGACATCTTCAAGCCGGGCTTCCCCCACCTGCATATCCTTCACTGGCAGGCCCGCCAACATACCCACCAAAGGACCGAGTTCCCCTTGGACCCCCAAGGTCCAGGTCCGAGCCTCCAACCTGCCGGCTTCCACGCCCGCGGGAAAGCTCTCTGGTGACCTGACATCCGCGCTGAACACGACAATCACCTTCCGTGGAGCAAGCCCACGCGCCTCCTCCACACTCCGTAGCAGCACCAGTTTGCCCTTGCGCAGTAGCGCGATTCGATCGCACACGCGCTCCACCTCCGAAAGCACATGCGATGACATGAACACCGTGCGGCCCCTCTGCCGGCAGTCCAGCAGCAGTTCATAGAAGGACTCCTGGATCAGTGGATCAAGTCCCTCGGTCGGCTCATCCAGGATGAGCAGCCGTGGTTCCGCCTGAAACGCCTGAATGAGGCCCAGCTTTCGCTTCATCCCGGTGCTGTACTCACGCAGCTTCCGGCGTAAATCGCTGTCGGGCAACTTGAGCCGCTCCTGCAGCTCGCGCCGGTACTCTAGATTGATCCGCTTCCGGTTGAGTCCACCGAGGAAGTCCAGCAGCTCGCGCCCGGTCAGGTCAGGATAGAGTCCCATCTCTCCCGGCAGATACCCGACCTCCGATCTCGCCTCCAAGCCATCGCCTTGGCAATCGTGTCCGAATATCAACACTCTCCCTGTGCTCGGCCGCAGCAGGTCCAGTAGGATGCGGATGGTGGTCGTCTTGCCCGCACCGTTCAGGCCCAGAAATCCGAGGATCTCGCCCGCGTTGACCTGCAGGCTCAGATTGCTGACCGCCGTCAGCTTTCCATAGCGCTTGGTTAAACCTTCGACTGAGATCGCGGCGTCCACGTGGGAGTGAACTTAAGCCTACCGCAGTGCCGCCAGCGGGTCTATAATCGCGACCATGCGCTTGATCGCCGTATTCCTGGCAACCACAATCTTGGCCACCGCGGACACCACCACCATAGGGACCGTGACTGCCCGACCTGGTCAGCGCGCGACTGGCTTCCTGCAGGTGCCCGCAGGTGTCGATGCCGCCGCAAGCATCCCAGTCGTCGTGATCAGCGGTGCCAAACCTGGACCGACGCTTGCTCTCATCGCCGGCGCACACGGAACGGAGTACGCGTCCATCGTCGCTCTCGTCAAACTCGGCAAGACCGTCGACCCCGCCGCACTCTCAGGCACACTGGTCATCGTCCCGCTCCTGAACGTTGCGTCCTTCTCCCAGAAGGTCCCTCACCTGAATCCGATCGACGGTAAGAACATGAACCGTCTCTATCCCGGCAAGGCCGACGGAACCCAGACCGAGCGCATCTCCTGGGCGATCGCCCGGCAGGTGCTCGACAAATGCGACTACCTGATCGACTATCATGGCGGCGATCTCGACGAGAACCTGCGTCCCTATGCCTATTGGGCCGACACCGGCAATGCCAAACTCGACACGACCTCACGCGGCATGGTCCTCGCGTTCGGGTTCGATCACATCATCATTCAGCGCAATACCGGACCGGCTCCCACAACCATGAACGTGAGCCGCTATGCCCAGACACTGGGTAAACCCACCATCGTGGTCGAAGCGGGTTACGCCGGCACCACAAAAGGCGAGGACGTGGACGCGCTCGTCCACGGCACCATGAACGTCATGCGGCACCTGAAGATGCTGCCCGGCTCAGTCATGCCTGTCGAAAATCCCATCTGGATAGGCCGTTACTCCACCGTCGCCAGTGAACAGGACGGCATCTTCCACCCGCTTGTCGTTCCCGAGGCATACGTAAAGGAAAGGTACGAAGTTAGGTTATGTGACAGACTACTTCGGCGACGAAACCTGGGACGTGACCTCGCCGGTTTCGGGCGTCGTCATCTATATCGGCGCACTGCCGTCGATGAAAAAGGGCGACACCATCGGTTACATCGGCGAATTGGCGGATGCTCCCTAGACAGGGGAACGAGCACAATAGAGTATGACCGCTACGACACAGCTAGACGGAGAACTGATTGAGACGCCGAGGAATACGCTGCGACAGAACCGAGTGCGCGACCGGCTCGTAGCGAGACTATTGCCTCTCGTGGAAGCCAGCAAGCTCGGCAGCATCATCGCTGAACAAGCGTATGACTTTGGCAGTGTTACCCACAGTCCCGACGTAAGTTTTTTCGGATCGGCCAAGCAACCTCTGGCCGACCCTAACAAACGCATCCAGCATTTCGTCCCAGATTTGGCAATCGACATCATTTCGGACGATGACACGGTAGAAGCAGTCTTGTGCAGAAAGAACCGCTACCGGCAGTGCGCCACTGCCGAAGTCTGGATTCTATTGCCCATGGTCGAAGAAATCCTCGTGTACTCCGCCGACGGCGTTCGCGTCCTGACTAGCCAGGACCAACTCACCTCCGACCGACTCCCCGGCTTCTCTACAGTCGTTTCCGAGATCTTCCAGGAACCCTGGTAATCTGCCCCAGGCGGGCAACCGCCCCGACCACCGCCACGTCCCTCTAGGTGAAAAATGAACACTGACGTAGTACTACTCGAATGGTCGTTCTATATCCGAAGCCCAGTTCGATCGGTGTAACGCCCTCAAAAGCGCCTACCGCGGTTACCCCCTTCAAGATTTCACACATTAAGAAAATTTTTCTGTAACACCCGTTTGTCACTGAAAGTCTAACCACGTCTAGCGAGAGAACTGTAACTATGCCCACCGCCACCAAAGCACAGGCATCCGTCCCCGATGCCATAGACAGCAAACATCTGCTGAAGGTGCTCGCCGCCTTCAAGAAGGGAGATTTCGCCGCCCGTATGCCCGTCGACCAAGCGGGTTTCGCTGGCAAGATTTACGACACGTTGAACGACATCATCGACCTGAACGAGCGCATGACCGTGGAGCTCGAACGCATCAGTCGATCAGTCGGTAAAGAAGGAAAAATCACGCAGCGCGCCAGCATCGGCACGGTGACGGGTGGGTGGAATGCGTGCGTGGACGCAGTGAACAGCCTCATCTCTGACCTGGTGCAGCCCTCAACCGAAGTCGCTCGCGTCATCGGCGCGGTGGCGAAGGGCGACCTTACCCAGCAGATGGCCCTCGAGGTGGATGGCCGCGGACTGAAGGGCGAATTCCTCCGTACCGCCCGCGTCGTGAACACCATGGTGGACCAGCTCAACTCGTTCGCATCGGAAGTCACCCGCGTGGCGCGCGAAGTGGGTACCGAGGGTAAGCTCGGCGGTCAGGCAGTAGTGAAGGGCGTGGCAGGTACGTGGAAAGATCTCACGGAAAGCGTGAACTCCATGGCCAGCAACCTCACGCAGCAGGTGCGAAATATCGCCGGCGTGACCACGGCCGTCGCCCGCGGCGACCTTTCTACAAAGATCACCGTCGATGCGCGCGGCGAAATTCTCGAGCTCAAGAACACCATCAACACCATGGTGGACCAGCTCAATGCGTTCGCATCGGAAGTAACGCGCGTGGCGCGCGAAGTGGGTACGGAAGGTAAACTCGGCGGACAGGCTGACGTGAAGGGCGTCGCCGGCGTGTGGAAAGACCTCACCGACTCGGTGAACTCCATGGCCAGCAACCTCACCGCTCAGGTCCGCAACATCGCCCAGGTGACCACCGCGGTCGCAAAAGGCGATCTCTCCACGAAAATCACCGTCGACGCGAAGGGCGAAATCCTCGAGCTCAAAAACACCATCAACACGATGGTCGATCAGCTCAGCTCGTTTGCCTCGGAAGTTACCCGTGTGGCGCGTGAAGTCGGCAGCGAAGGCGCTCTCGGCGGACAGGCCGACGTGAAGGGCGTGGCCGGTGTGTGGAAAGACCTCACAGACTCCGTGAACCTCATGGCCGGCAATCTCACCTCTCAAGTCCGCAACATTGCAGGCGTGACAACGGCCGTGGCCCGCGGCGACTTAACCACGAAGATCACCGTCGATGCCCGCGGCGAAATTCTCGAGCTCAAGAACACCATCAACACGATGGTCGACCAGCTGAATGCGTTCGCATCGGAAGTCACGCGCGTGGCACGCGAAGTCGGAACAGAAGGTAAACTCGGCGGACAGGCCGATGTAAAGGGCGTCGCTGGTGTCTGGAAGGACCTCACCGATTCGGTGAACTCCATGGCCAGCAACCTTACCGCTCAGGTCCGCAATATCGCCCAAGTGACCACCGCGGTCGCAAAAGGCGATCTTTCCACGAAAATCACCGTCGACGCGAAAGGCGAAATCCTCGAGCTCAAGAACACCATCAATACGATGGTCGACCAGCTGAATGCGTTCGCCGGTGAAGTCACCCGCGTGGCGCGCGAAGTCGGTACGGAAGGAAAGCTCGGTGGCCAAGCCGAGGTGAAGGGCGTAGGCGGCGTGTGGAAAGACCTCACTGAGAGCGTCAACTCCATGGCCGGAAACCTCACCAACCAAGTGCGTAATATTGCCGAGGTGACCACGGCCGTCGCCAATGGCGACCTCTCCCGCAAGATCACAGTGCAAGTCCGCGGCGAAATCCTGGAGCTGAAAAATACCATCAATACGATGGTCGACCAGCTGAATGGGTTCGCCTCCGAAGTCACGCGCGTCGCCCGCGAGGTGGGTACCGAAGGAAAACTCGGAGGCCAGGCCGAAGTGAAAGGCGTAGCCGGTACATGGAAAGATCTCACGGACTCCGTGAACTCCATGGCCAGCAACCTGACCAACCAGGTCCGTAACATCGCCGAGGTGACTACGGCCGTCGCCAATGGCGACCTCTCCCGCAAGATCACGGTCGACGTGCGCGGTGAAATTCTCGAGCTCAAGAACACCATCAATACGATGGTCGACCAGCTGAATGCGTTCGCATCGGAAGTCACTCGCGTCGCCCGCGAAGTGGGTACCGAAGGCAAACTCGGCGGCCAGGCAATTGTGCGCGGCGTCGGCGGCGTCTGGAAAGATCTCACAGACTCCGTAAACTCGATGGCCAGCAACCTCACCAACCAGGTGAGAAACATCGCCCAGGTCACCACCGCGGTCGCCCGAGGCGATCTCTCCACCAAGATCACCGTCGATGTCCGCGGTGAAATCCTTGAGCTGAAGAACACCATCAACACGATGGTCGACCAGCTGAATGCGTTCGCATCGGAAGTCACTCGCGTCGCCCGCGAGGTCGGTACGGAAGGTAAACTCGGCGGCCAGGCGGATGTGAAAGGTGTCGCCGGCGTGTGGAAGGACCTCACCGACTCGGTGAACTCCATGGGCAGCAACCTTACGGCCCAGGTCCGCAACATCGCTCAAGTCACCACGGCCGTCGCCAAAGGCGATCTCTCGACGAAGATCACTGTGGACGCCAAGGGAGAAATCCTCGAGCTGAAGAACACCATCAACACGATGGTCGATCAGCTGAATTCATTCGCCTCCGAGGTCACCCGCGTCGCTCGCGAAGTCGGTACCCAGGGCGAACTCGGCGGACAGGCAGTGGTGAAAGGTGTAGGCGGTGTCTGGAAGGACCTCACGGATTCCGTGAATTCCATGGCCAGTAACCTCACCAATCAGGTGCGTAACATCGCCGAAGTCACCACGGCCGTCGCGAATGGCGACCTCTCCCGTAAAATCACCGTCGATGTCCGCGGCGAAATTCTCGAGCTGAAGAACACCATCAATACGATGGTCGATCAGCTGAATGCATTCGCATCGGAAGTTACGCGCGTCGCTCGCGAGGTAGGTACCGAAGGAAAGCTCGGCGGTCAGGCCGTAGTGAAGGGAGTTGGTGGCGTCTGGAAGGACCTCACGGACTCCGTCAATTCCATGGCCAGCAACCTCACCAACCAGGTACGTAACATCGCCGAGGTGACCACGGCCGTTGCCAACGGCGACCTCTCCCGTAAAATCACCGTCGATGTGCGAGGCGAAATCCTCGAGCTGAAAAACACCATCAACACCATGGTCGATCAGCTGAATGCGTTCGCGAGTGAAGTCACCCGCGTCGCTCGCGAGGTCGGCACGGAAGGCAAACTCGGCGGACAGGCCGTCGTGAAAGGCGTCGCCGGTACGTGGAAAGATCTCACCGACTCGGTGAACTCCATGGCCGGCAATCTCACCGCCCAGGTCCGAAACATTGCGCAAGTGACGACAGCCGTCGCCCGCGGCGACCTCTCCACCAAGATCACGGTGGACGTCCGAGGCGAAATCCTCGAGCTGAAGAACACCATCAACACGATGGTCGATCAGCTGAATGGATTCGCATCCGAGGTGACGCGCGTCGCTCGCGAGGTAGGTACCGAAGGAATCCTCGGCGGCCAGGCGCAGGTCCGAGGCGTTGCCGGTACATGGAAGGATCTCACGGACTCCGTGAACTCCATGGCCAGCAACCTCACCAACCAGGTCCGCAACATCGCCCAGGTCACCACGGCCGTCGCCAATGGCGACCTCTCCCGTAAAATCACCGTCGATGTCCGCGGCGAAATCCTCGAGCTGAAGAACACCATCAATACGATGGTCGACCAGCTCAATTCGTTCGCATCCGAAGTCACCCGCGTCGCCCGCGAGGTCGGCACAGAGGGCAAACTCGGCGGACAGGCCGACGTGAAGGGCGTGGCTGGTGTCTGGAAAGACCTCACCGACAACGTGAACTCAATGGCCGGCAACCTCACCACTCAGGTGCGCGGTATTGCCAAGGTCGTGACCGCCGTCGCGAATGGCGACCTGAAGCGCAAACTGGTCCTCGAAACCAAGGGCGAAATCGCCGAGCTTGCCGACACCATCAACGGCATGATCGATACGCTCGCCACGTTCGCCGACCAGGTCACCACGGTGGCCCGCGAAGTGGGTATCGAAGGAAAACTCGGCGGTCAGGCCCGAGTGCCCGGCGCGGCCGGCATCTGGCGCGACCTCACAAACAACGTGAACCAGCTCGCCGCCAACCTCACAACTCAGGTGCGCGCCATCGCCGAAGTCGCCACCGCGGTCACCAAGGGCGACCTCACACGATCAATTGCAGTCGAGGCGCAAGGCGAAGTCGCCGCCCTCAAAGACACGATCAACCAGATGATCGCGAACCTGAAGGAAACCACTCTCAAGAACACCGAGCAGGATTGGCTGAAGACCAACGTCGCGCGATTCACCCGCATGTTGCAAGGTCAGCGCGACCTGCTCGCCGTTTCCAAGTTGGTGCTCAGCGAACTGGTGCCGCTGGTCAACGCACAGCAAGGTATCTTCTATATTCACGACATCGCCGAGGAGCAACCCGTCCTGAAGCTGCTCGCCAGCTATGCGTACAAGCATCGTAAGGGCCTGTCCACGCAGTTCAAGTACGGCGAAGGCCTCGTCGGACAATGTGCCCTTGAGAAAGAGCGCATCCTCATCACCGATGTCCCCGACGATTACATAAAGATCAGTTCGGGTCTCGGCGAAGCCACGCCGCTCAACATCGTAGTTCTGCCCGTGCTGTTTGAAGGACAGGTAAAAGCTGTCATCGAGCTCGCGTCCTTCAATGAATTCAGCGAAATTCACCTACAGTTCCTCGATCAGTTGGTCGAATCCATGGGTATCGTGCTCAACACGATTGCGGCCACTATGAGAACTGAGGAACTCCTCAAGCAGTCGCAAGCTCTGACGGAAGAGTTGCAGAGCCAGCAGCAGGAGCTTACCGAAGGCAACAAGCGGCTGGAAGCCCAGGCGCGATCGCTGCAGCGCTCCGAAGAGTTGCTGCGTACCCAGCAGGATCAGTTGCAGCGCACTAACGCCGAGCTGCAGGAAAAAGCACTTCTGCTCGCCGAGCAGAAATCGGAGGTGGAGCGCAAGAATCGCGAGGTCGAACAAGCCAAGCAGGCTTTGGAAGAAAAGGCCGAGCAGTTGGCGCTGATCTCCAAATACAAATCGGAGTTCCTGGCGAATATGTCGCATGAGCTCCGCACGCCGCTCAACAGCCTGCTGATCCTGGCAAAAGTCCTCGCCGAGAACACCGACGGCAAGCTGTCATCGAAGCAGGTCAAGTTCGCCGAGACCATCTATGCCTCGGGAACCGATCTGCTGGCTCTCATCAACGACATTCTCGATCTCTCCAAGATTGAGTCCGGCATGATGAACATCGAGCAGGACGACGTGCTCTTCCCCGACATGCGCGATTACGTCTTCCGCACGTTCCGCCATGTCGCCGAAGGCAAGAACCTGCAATTCACGGTGGAACTGGCCAACAATCTGCCCAAGGTGATGTCCACCGACTCCAAGCGCCTGCAACAGGTTCTCAAGAATCTGATTTCGAACGCGCTCAAGTTTACCGACAAGGGCAGCGTCGCAATGCGGGTGTTTAAGGCCGAGACCGGCTGGACGGCCGAGCACGAGAACCTGAATCACGCCCGCAACGTGATCGCATTCGAAGTGAAAGACACCGGAATCGGCATCGCGGAGGACAAGCAGAGGGTCATCTTCGAAGCCTTCCGCCAAGCCGACGGCACCACCAGCCGAAAGTACGGCGGCACTGGCCTCGGACTCTCCATCAGCCGCGAGATCGCGCGGCTTCTGGGAGGTGAAATCAAGCTACATAGCGCGCCGGGCGAGGGAAGCACCTTCACGCTCTACCTCCCGCAGGCCTACGTCCCAACCGTCTTTTCGCCCGCGCCTCCGCCCGCATTCGATAAGACACAGCGCGATGACGGCCAGACTTCCAGGGCCCCGCAGTTTTCACCTGCGATGATCGCTGCCATGGAGCCGCCTCTCATCATGCAAACCGAGGTGGCCGACGACCGCGGGAGTATCGCCCCAGGGGACAAGGTACTCCTGGTCATTGAAGATGACGTGAACTACGTGCCGATGCTCGTAGAACTCGCCCATACGAAGGGCTTCAAGGCTGTCGTCGCTACGCGCGGTGACAAGGGACTCGCCATGGCCCGCGAGCTCAAGCCTGACGCCATCACACTCGACATCCGGTTGCCCGACATGGCCGGCTGGCTCGTGCTGAGCCGGCTGAAATACGACGCCGATACCCGCCATATCCCTGTCCATGTCATTTCTATGGATGAGGACTACCGTCGCGGGCTCGCCCTCGGCGCCGATTCATACCTCGAGAAGTCGGACAATGACGACGGCCTGAAAGGGGTGTTCGACAAGATCAGCACCTCAATCCGTCCCTCGATTCGGCACCTGCTGTTGGTCGATGCGGATGAACAGCGCCGGGCCGCGACCATGTCCTTAATCGGCGACGGCCACGACGTGTTCACCACTGCGGTTTCCACTGGAGAAGCTGCCCTGGCCGCGGTCGAGGAGCGAGACTTCGATTGCGTCGTCGCTACGCCCGGCCTCCCCGACATGACTCTGACTGAACTGCTTGCGCGCATGAAAAAGCGCGAGGAGCACGAACAGTTCCCGATCCTCATTTATAAGGCGACCTCGTTTCCCGCCCCCGAAGACAATGAAATCAAGGACATCGCTGAGTATTCAGTTGTCAAGGTGGTGTGGAGCAGCGAAAAGCTCCTCGAAGAAACCGCAGTGTTCCTCAATCGGCGCGAAGAAGATCTGACTGAAGAACAGAAACGTCTTATTGCCAATTCCCGTCAAAGGGACAGGTCTCTGTCCGGGGGCAAGATTCTCATTGTGGATGACGATGTCCGCAACATTTTTGCCCTCACCAGCGGTCTGGAACGGCATAAGCTGAGCGTTCTGTATGCCGAAAGCGGCCAGAGCGGTATTGATCTGCTAAAAAACAATCCGGACATTAATGTTGTTCTGATGGACATCATGATGCCGGAGATGGATGGGTACGAGACGATCAGAGCCATCCGGCAGATTCCTGAGTTCCGGACGCTGCCTATCATCGCTCTCACAGCGAAGGCGATGAAAGGAGACCGCGAAAAGTGCATTGAGGCAGGGGCTTCTGATTACATTCCTAAGCCGGTGGTTCTTGAGGAATTAGTCTCACTCTTGCAGGTTTGGTTACCGGTGACTCATGAGCATCCTCCAGTTGAAGCCTCAGCTTCCAATGAATACTGATTCCGGAACGGGCGCCGCTCTGCAGAAGGAAGATGCCCTTCCGGAAAGACGTGTCAAGATTCTTCTGGTCGATGATCAGCCTGAGAATCTTACCGCGTTGGAAGCTGTACTCGAAAGCCTTGACCAGGAGTTGGTGAAAGCCAACTCCGGTCTGGAGGCCCTGCGGCAATTACTCGAGCATGACTTTGCCGCAATCCTGCTCGACGTCAAAATGCCCGACATGGATGGGCTGGAGTGCGCGGCCATGATCCGCCAGCGCGAGCGCTCGCGCGACACGCCCATCATCTTTCTCACGGCCTATCGCAGCGACGAGCAGGTCTACAAAGGCTACTACCTTGGTGCGGTCGACTATCTGCAAAAGCCGATTGTGCCGGAAGTGCTGCGATCCAAGGTTGCCGTCTTTGTCGAGCTCAAGCGTAAGAACGATCTGCTGCGGCAGAAGAATATCGAGTTGCAGCAGACCATCGCTGAGCGGCTCAAAGCTGAGGACGCCGTCCGCCGCCTGAATGCCGAGCTCGAGCAGCGCGTCATGCTCCGCACTCAGGAGCTGAGCCGCAGCAATGATGAGCTTCGGCAGTTCGCCTATGTCGCCTCCCATGACTTGCAGGAGCCGCTCCGCACCGTCGGCAGCTACGCCCAACTGTTGGCTAAGCGCTACCAGGGCAAGCTCGGCGAAGACGCAGATGATTTCATACGCTACATCGTCGACGGCGTATACCGCATGCACGTTCTGCTGAACGACATGCTCGCCTATTCACGCGTCACCGACACGAACGGCCGCCCCATGGCCCCCGCCGACTGCGAGATGATCCTGAAAACCGCGATCATGAACCTCGAGGCCAGCATCAAGGAGAACGAGGCCGAAATCACCCATGCTCCGCTGCCTACGCTAGTCGCCGATGACGTTCAGCTCACCCAGCTCTTCCAGAACCTGATTGGCAACGGGATCAAATATCGAAGCACAGAGACCCCGAAAATTCACGTCACGGCCCAGCGCGGCGATGGCGAATGGACGTTCGGTGTTCGGGACAACGGTATCGGCATCGACCCGAAGTATCGGGAGCGCATCTTCGGCATCTTCAAACGCCTGCATGGCAAAGAGCTCCCAGGCACTGGCATGGGTCTGGCCATTTGTAAGAAGATCGTCGAGCGCCACGGCGGCAGGATTTGGGTGGACGGAGCTCCCGGCGAAGGTAGTACGTTCTGGTTTACACTCCCCGCCTAAGCGATTCCCCCGGTTGAAAACACGCGGCCCAACCCTTAGGCTGGAGGTGTGAAGTACCAAGCCGTCATCCTTTGCCTATGCGCCACAGCAGCCGCCCAGCAGCAGACCTCGTCCTACACATACGACATCAACGGCAACCCTGTGCATAACGGGTCTACGGCAGTCAGCAAGCTTAGTTCGGGCTCGGAGCGCCGTGACACCGTCCAAAGCCTCAACGGTAGGGCCGTCCCCGTGCAAAGCGTTGAAGAACGCGTCATCAGCGACTCTGGCGGCGTGAAGATCGTCGAGCGCATTGTGAAGCGCTACGATGCGAATGGCAATCCCGGACCACCTGACAAAATCCGCGTGGAAGAGCGCAAGAACCCCGACGGCAGCGCTCTCATCCAGACCAGCACCATGAGTGCCGATATCAACGGCAACTATCAGCTCGCAGAGCGCACGCAGTCTGAAATCCGCAAGTCAGGCGAGACCACCACCACCAACACTAGCGTTCAGCGACCCACCTTAAACGGTTCCCTGGAACTCATCGAGAAGCGCGAGGAAACCCGCCGGGAAGCCAAAGACGGGAGCTTCACTCAAGACGCGAAGGTCTACGCGCGTGACAATAATGGCCGCTTCGGCGAAACCGCACGTGAGTCGATCCAGCGAGTCGTGAACGGCAACAACGTTACCGAGAATGCTGCCGTGTACGAAGCGACGAACGGCCAGCCGCCACAACTTGTACGCCAGACGGTCAGCCGCATCACCAAGTCCGGCGACAAGGCGGAGCATCGTGAGGTGGACGTGTTTGTCGCAGACAATGCCGGGCAGGTGAGCGCTGCCGGCGAACAACGTCCGCGCCTGCAGGAACGCCAGATTATCGAGAAGTCTCCCACAGCAGGCGGTGCTGTCGAGCGCGTATCGGTCCAACGCCCGTCAATCAATGACCCGGGTAAACTGGGGGCTCCGCAGAAAGTGGGCGAAACGATCTGCCGTGGCGAGTGCAAGTAGCGCGGCTTAGCCGTGCCCTAGGTACATCAGCCAACCGAGTCCGAACAGCGCGCCCACAAAATATCCGAAGCACTGCAGCCCGTACTTGATCCGCTCGTTGTCGGTCTTCTTGGTCACAACACCGAGCACGATCGAAGTGAAGAAAGCGAAGATCAGCGCCGTCTCAAAGTGCGAAAGGTTCATCTTCGGCATTAGGTCTTCTTCCCGATCTTGATTTCGTAAGCGTCCACCATCGCCAGCACGTTCAGCAGTCCTGCCGCCACCAGGAACTTTGTGCCGTAGTCATGCACATGTCCGGCGACGTCCGGCTGATTGTACCCAAGCGCCACCGTGAGGAAATACGGGATGCCGGAGGCCACGTGCGAAATGAAGCCGCCATAGTAGATGATCGTGGTCAGCAGGTCGCTCGCCTGTGGTTGGAAAAGCGGCCCTCGCATCATCAGTCCGAACAGAAACACCACGATGACCGACACGCTAATGAGTGCGCCGCGAATCGTCTTCTTTTGCGCAAAGTGCCCCGCGCCAGGGAGGATCCACGCAAGCAGAACAATCGGAATCCAGGCAGTAAAGGGTGCGCCCGGCTCCGGCGGGTTCGTTGGATTTTCAGCCATCTGCTTTCAGTTTATCAGCCCGGTTCTACTTCTTGGTCTTGCTTCCCGGCGGCTGCTTCGCGACAATCTGGTCCTTGATCTTCGCGTAGGTTGCCTCGGGAATGATCTTCTTGTCTACCAGCTGGTTCTTCGCGCGATACGGCCTGCCGGCAATGATCTTCGCCGAATAGGCATCGCCGATTCCGTCGAGAGTCTGCAACTCTTCCTTCGTGGCGGAGTTAATATCGATGAGCTTTCCAGGTTTCGCAGTATCGGCTTTCTTGGCTTCAGCCTTCGCAGTGCTTTTTTTTGCGTCTGGAGTGCTCTTTTTTGCGTCAGCGGCTAACGTTACAGCAACACTGAGAACAGCGACGAGGATGATCCTTAGTAACTTCAATGTGGCCTCCTCTATTGTTATACCCTACATTCGTATCCCTACGTAGGTGATTGGAGGCATTGCCCCAACAGGGGGACGTAGTAGTTTCAAGGCTTTAGTACTACCAGTATTTTAGTACTTTACCTACGGTCAATAGTAATGTATTCTGTAGGTGAAATCTCACTATTGGCAAAGATCTTCCGGAGCACGAGGTCCATTCGTATTGCGCCTTACTCGTTGCGGACCGGGAGGAGGATTGTGTAATGCTCCAGGCTTCATTACTCATTAGCACTGAGGAACACCGGCTCCTGGCGCTACACCTTGCATCCACAAAGACCATCGCGGACCAGATCGCCGGCCGCCTGAAAGAGAAGCTCCCCGAAGAAGAACTACTCGTCCAGCGGGCAGATGAAGTGCGAGCCGCACTCCAGCGCCTCGAGTGGCAACTCGAACGCTCGCTCGGCAAACTCGACGACGAATAGATATTCCCTCCAGCTCAGATAGATCTGCTGCCGCCGCGCCTTCTGTTACCCGTACACTCGAAGTATGAAGGTGCTCGTGCTGAATTGCGGCAGCTCTTCGGTGAAGTGTCAGGTCATTGAGACAACACCGGAGCTGATCGCCAGCAACAAAGACCAGTCGATCGCTCGAGTCTCTATCGAGAAGATTGGCACCGATGAGGCCATCATCGCGTACGAAGCGACGGGCGTGCCGCGAAAGAAGGCAAGCCGCTCCATCATGAATCATGACCAGGCTATCGAGGCTGTCATGCACACGCTCACGAAGGAACTCGAGGGCGTGATTGAGAAGCCGGAGGACATCGGAGGCGTTGGCCATCGCATCGTCCATGGAGGCGAGCGCTTCACCGCGTCGGTTCAGATCGATGAGGAAGTGCTGCATGAGATTGAAGAGTGCATCGACCTCGCGCCGCTGCACAATCCGCCAAACCTGAAGGGATACTTCGCCGCGCGCAAGCTGTTGCCGGACGCCCCCCATGTGGCCGTGTTCGACACGTCCTTTCATCAGACCCTTCCGCCGCGCTCCTACCTGTATGCCCTGCCCTACGTCTACTACCTGCGCCACAAAGTCCGCCGCTACGGATTTCATGGGATCTCGCATCGCTATCTCTCCTACCGCTATGCGAATATCAAAGGCAGCACTCGCGCAGCTTACAAGCTGATCACGTGCCATTTGGGCAACGGCTGCTCGATCACCGCGATCGATCATGGCCGCGTGGTCGACACATCAATGGGGTTCACACCTCTCGAAGGGTTGATCATGGGCACGCGGTCAGGCGACGTGGATGCCGCCGCCGTCCTGCACCTAATGGGCAAGGAGGAGATGACGCCGCATGAGGCAAACCTCGTACTCAACAAACAGAGCGGTCTGTTCGGCATCTCCGGTCTCTCAAATGACATGCGTCTGCTGATCGAAGAAGGCGGCAAGGGCAACGAGCGGGCGAAGCTTGCCGTCGACATGTTCTGCTACCGGATCACCAAGTACATCGGCGCCTACATGGCCGCGCTCAACGGCTGCGACGCCATCATCTTCTCTGGCGGCATCGGCGAGAACTCGCCGCCTGTGCGTGCACAGGTCTGTGAGTCCCTGACGGGTCTTGGGCTGACACTGGACATACCGCGGAACAACGCGGCCCTCTCGCGCGAGGCCAGCATCTCACCGCTCGGCTCAAAGCCTGAGGTCTGGGTCATTCCAACCAATGAGGAACTGCTGATCGCACGCGACACGCTGCGCACCGTGTTGGGTATACCGCACCCACAATAGAAAGACGACAAAAAGATTACATTCACTCACGTGAGTGGCTGTTATTCTGAGGCTTGGATCGACATCCGAAGGCCACGCGCGCCCGGATATTGCTTACTTCCGTATTTGGCCCATATGCGCGCGATGATGGATTCGGCAGCCGCGCTGCGAATCCGATGGAACTCTACCACAACCAAGTAACACGGGAACAAGGCGCGTTCTCCCTGCGCATGTTTCACCGCTCCTGGGGCATCATGATGATCCAGGAGAATATCTCGGCTCCGTGCACGGTGCTCGATTTTCCCAAGCAAGCTGACTTCGAGCGCGAGCTGACTGAGAACCACTACGACATCGTCGGCATCTCATCGATCATCGTGAACGTAGGAAAAGTCCGAGAGATGTGCCGCATCGTGCGGCAACTCTCCCCCACGTCAGTGATCATCGTGGGCGGACATGTGACGGCGATTCCGGGCGTCGAGGCCATGGTCGATGCCGATCACTTCGTCAAAGGAGATGGCATCGCGTGGATGCGCGAGTATCTCGGAGAAGACGTCAATGCACCCGTACGCCACCCGGAGATCGTGTCAGGCTTCGGCACACGCACCATGGGACTGCGCATGCCTTCGAATCCGGAGACGACGGCTGCGACTGTGATCACGTCGGTCGGCTGCCCCATGGGTTGCAACTTCTGCACGACCTCCGCATTCTTTGGCGGCAAAGGCAAAGTCCTCACGTTCTACGACACGGGAGAAGCGCTCTTCAATCTTCTTAGCGATCTTGAAGCCAAGATGAATGTGCGCTCGTTCTTCATCATGGACGAGAACTTTCTCCTTTATCGCAAGCGGGCGCTCGATCTGCTCGACCGGATGAAGAAGGCCGGCAAGAGCTGGGCCTTTTATGTGTTCTCTTCGGCGAATGCGATCCGTAAGTATTCGATGCGCGAGCTTGTGGAACTCGGTATCTCGTGGATCTGGATGGGGCTCGAATCGTCGCGATCGACCTACGCCAAGCTCAACGGCACCGACACGCTGGAGCTCACACAAGAGCTGCGGAGTCACGGGATCAAGCTGCTCGGCTCATCGATTGTGGGCCTCGAGCATCACACGCCCGAGAACATCGAGGAAGAGATCGAGCGGGCCGTCAGCCACGATACTGACTTCCATCAGTTCATGCTCTACACTCCAGTGCCGGGCACGCCGCTCTACAGCGAGATGCGCGATCAGGGACGCATGCTCCGGGATGTTGACTTGGCCGATATCCACGGGCAGGACCGGTTCAACTTCGAGCACGCCGCCATTTCACGCGAGGACTCGAAGCGCTTTCTAGACTCCGCGTTCCGACGCGATTTCGAGCGCAATGGGCCTAGTCTCTACCGCATCGCGCGCACGACGCTCGATGGCTGGAAGCGCTATAAGAACGATTTCGACCCTCGCGTTCGTGCGCGCTTCGAATTCGAAGTCCGCACGATGAAGAGCGCCTACAGTGCGCTACTGTGGGCGATGGAGAAGCGCCTGCGCCGCACCAATGTGGCTGTAAGCCTACAGATCGAGAGCCTGCGCAAAGATCTAGGTCGCGAGTTCGGACTTGTGTCCCGTACGTGGGCGCAACTGCTAGGCCCGGTAATGCTCTGGTTGACCGCGCGAGAAGAGAAGCGGCTCGCACGCGGCATCACCTACGAGCCCGACACCATCATCGAGCGCCGCAACTGGGCAACATAGGCACAGATGAAGCGTCGATCGCAAAGGCTGCCGCTCATCGCAGGGTGTTTACTGTCTGCAGCCGTAGCGTTCAGATATCAACTCGAACTGGAAGGGTCAGAGTTTAGTGGTGGTAGTATTACAGGCCCTTTGCTCACAATGCACGGTTCGGGATTGATCCTGTTCATTCTGGCGCTGCTGCTTGTCTTTCTGCACTTACGAACCGCCGCGGTGAGTGCGCTGGTGGCCTCCATCTTGTGCCTGCCGCTTTACGTGTACTTTGCGTTCCCACGCTTCTTTCGGCAGGTGTTTCCGGGTGAATACTCAGTGCCGCTGCAAGCTTTTCATTGGGACGTGTGGGCGGTTGTTGGCGTTCTTTCGACTGGATTCATGGTCTACTTGTCCTATCGCAATCTTCACGCTGTCCGGCGGCCTTGATAAACTGCTGGGAAGTATGCGTTGCATAGTCCTCTCTCTCGCTGTAGCCGCGGTGTTGTCCGCTGCTGAACCGACACAGCTCTTCAATGGAAAAGATCTGACTGGCTGGGTGATGGTCGGCCCTGGACGCTTTGTAGTGGAGAACGGTCTGCTCAAGACCGAAGGTGGCATGGGGCTGCTCTACTACCGTGGCCAGAAGTTCGGCAACCAGTCCATCCGCGTGGTGTTTAAGACCGGCAGCGAACATGCCAATTCAGGCGTGTACATCAGGATGCCCGATCCGCCGTCCGATCCCTGGTATGGAGTCCACAACGGCTATGAGGTGCAGATTGATGCGGCCGGCGACGAGTGGCACTGCACGGGTGCGCTCTACTCGCTGAGCAAAGCGAGCAAGCGCACGCAGAAGCCGATGGGCGAGTGGAATACGATGGACATCCAGCTCGAAGGGCAAGTGACGCGTGTGTTCCTGAACGGCGAGAAGGTCAACGAGTTCAAGGGCGACCAGGCAGTGCCGGAGCGCAAGCAGTGGTATGAGCCCATTCGAGGCCCTCGTGCAGACTCAGGGTACATCGGGCTGCAGAACCACGACGCGCGGTCCACGGTGTACTTCAAAGAAGTGAGCGTGCTGAACGGCAACGTGACTCCTCTGGGCGAGGAACTCACCAAAAGCGATCGCGACCAGGCGATGAGCTATCTGCATGCAACACGCAAGCAGATCCTCGATGCGGTTACTGGGCTGACCCCGGCGCAGTGGACGTACAAGGCGGGCCCGGACCGCTGGTCTATCGCCGAGATCATGGAGCACCTGGCGTTGGCTGAGACGGGGATCTTCGACTTCGCTCAGGCGGGGCTCAAAGGCAACACGCCTCCTCCGTCTAAGGCCGCCAGTGACACCGATTTCGTCAATATGATCAAAGACCGATCGAAGCCAGCGAAGGCTCCGGAGATGTTCCAACCGAAGGGTCGCTGGAAGGCAGGAGCCGAGGTGGTCAAGGAGTTCAGTGATCGGCGTGAGCGCACCATCATGCTGGTGGAGCGGAGTCATGATGACTGGCGCGGCCACTACGTGAATGGGCCGGCCGGCACCCTCAGCGCGTACCAGATGATGCTGCTCATTCCTTCGCATAACGAGCGGCACCTTCAGCAGATCAACGAAGTGAAGGCCTCGGCCGGCTATCCCAAATAGCGCGCATCAGCACCAGCCACAGGGCTAGCGTTGCGAGCAGCGTCAGTACACACAGAGTGAGTACAATCATCGCGCCGGCCGGTGCAAGCAGATGCAGGTTCATTAGCATCGTCGCGCGGTCGCGCGTGTACCAGGATAGTAGCTCCGGTACTCGGATGCGGTCGTACGGATATCCGGTGTAGAGCGGGATGAGCTTTGCAACATAGGTCGCGGCGATCACATAGAGACTGAGGGTGGTGAGAACCGCGGCAAGGGCCTTACCGATGCGTCCCGCTTGCGAGTAGCCGACGAACACCGCGCAGACGACGGGCGCGAGAAGCGGCTGCGTGTACCAGACGCTGCCTCCCGCGGACTCTCCGTTACGGAAGAGATAACTCTGGGCAGTGACGAAAGCCAGTCCTGCGCAGAAGCTCGCAGTCCAGAGCAGCAACACGCCCGCCTGCATCTGCCGCCTCGCTCGCCATGCATAGAGCAGCAGCCCGATGACGATCAGCGCGAGCATGCAGTTTATGGTCACTCTCGAAAACGTGGTGAAGTGATTGTTACCCGTCCAGAGACTACCTCGCGCCATGTAGGCGATGCTCGAAAGCCAGGGCACCGACGGTATGGCGGCGATCGTCTCACGGAGGCCGACGCCTTGTGACTCCTCGACCATGCCGGTCAGGTTGCCGTAGAGACGGAGGTTGCGCACATACCAGGGTGCCGCCATCACGCCGGCCAAGATCCAGACGAGTACCCACGTAAAGCGGCGCCTTACCGATAGCCATACGCTGACGACTACGAGGGCTGGAAGGAAGCTTAGGAAGTACGCTTTGGTCAATAGGCCGAGTCCAAGAGCTACCGCCAGCCAAGCGGCGTTTCGCGCGGATGGAATCTCGACATAGTCGAGCAGGCGCACCAGCAGGATGACGGCGAGCGGGATGGCGAGCCAGTCATTGGCGACGTGGCAGATAGACGCGTACAACATCTGGCTGGAGAACACGCACGCAACTATGAGATTGACCCACGCAGGGTCGCTGGTACCGAGGCGTTTGGCGAGCGCCGTCGTCGCGAGCAGCAACAGGAACACCGAGAGCAGCGCGCCAGTCACACGCAGCAACGATACGCGGCGGATGAGGCTCAATCCCGGCGCGACACGATCGACGAATGCGAGCACACCGTATGCGAGCGGAGCTTGATGCGCCTCATAGTTCCCGCTCGAATTCGTGAACGATCCACGCAATTCTTCCGGGAGATGATCGAGGGCGGCGCGCCGATCTTCGCGCTCTGTGACGGGCGACCCGAGGTAGACAGCAGAGGTGATGCTACCGGGGATGGTCTTCGCCACGACGTGACTCAGTGGCGCAATACGCAATGAGCGGTCCACCTGGTCACTGACAACGGTCTTGCCAAGCACAGGCAGTTCGTTCTGAGTTGCCAGATAGTCCACATAGGCGTAGTGGTAGGCCTCGTCAAATCCCTCCCAAAGAGGTAGAAGACTCACGTAGAGAAGGCAGTTGAGTGAGATGAACGCGAGGAGGAGAAATGGCGGGCGACTGGTCACGCCACAGAAGCGGCGATGGCCTCGGCGATTTTCTTGCCGTGGAAGCGACCGTTCTCGATGAAGATCTCGTTGGTGTGCATGCCGGCGACGATGACTCCGGCGAGGAAGATGCCCTTCCGCTCGCTCTCGAGTGTCTCCGGATGGGTGACGGGCTTCTGAGTGTCGGGTTGGAGTGTGATGCCGAGGGCGGCCAGGAACTCCAGGTCGGGGCGATAGCCGGTCATCGCAAAGACAAAGTCATTCTTCACTTCCACCTCGCCTTCGGGCGTGTCGAGCCGGATGGTGTTCGGTGTGATCTCAAGAAGGCGCGTGTTGAAGTAGCCCTTGATCTCGCCGTTCTTGATGCGGTTCTCGATGTTGGGCTTGATCCAATACTTCACTGAGCTCGAGATGCCCGAGCCGCGATGGATGAACGTCACTCGCGCGCCGGTCCAGAACAGCTCGAGTGCGGCGATGGCCGCTGAGTTCTTGGCACCGATTACCGCGACGTCGTGATTGTAATAGGGATGCGGTTCTTTGTAATAGTGAATGACCTTTGCGAGTTCCTCACCGGGCACGTTCAGGTAATTCGGAATGTCGTAGTAGCCGGTAGCGAGCACGATCTTTTTCGCGATGTACTGCCGCGGGCAACGGTTGCGATCTTCGGTCTTCACGGTGAAGCGGCCATCGTCGCCGGTAATGGAGAGCACTGTCTCGTACTGATTGATGGTGAGGCTGTAGTGGTCCGCGACGCGGCGGTAATACTTCAGCGCCTCGGTGCGGCCGGGCTTCTCGTTGAGCGACGTCATGGGAATGTCGCCGATTTCCAGCAACTCGGGCGTGGTGAAGAACACCATGTTCGTCGGGTAGTTGTAGAGCGAGTTGACGACGCAGCCCTTCTCGATGAGCAAGGCCGACACGCCGCGCTTCTTAAGCTCGATGCCGCAGGCGAGGCCGGTGGGTCCGGCCCCAACAACGATGGCATCGACCGGGTTCACAGCATTCCCTCAACCGTTGTATAGACGTTCTCGAGAGCGTTGGAGAGGGCCGCGGGATTATTGCCACCGGCCTCGGCCATGTCAGGCCGGCCGCCACCCTTGCCGCCGACCGCCTGTGCGACCGTGCCGACGAGTTTGCCCGCGTGAACCTTCGAGCTCAGATCCTTGGTGACGGAGCAGATGATGGCGACATTGGAATCCTGCACAGTTGCCAGTACGACGACGCCATTCTTGATTTTGTTGCGTAATGAATCGGCTAATGGACGAAGCTGCGAACGGTCAATGCCCTCGACGCGGGCCGAGAGCACCTTGATGCCTTTGATGTCGCGAGCTGTGCTTTCGAGCTCTCCCACCTGCGATTGCGCCAGCTTCGTTTTGAGCTGCTCGATCTGTTTTTCGAGCGCGCGTGTTTGATTGGCGAGCTTCTCGTTCTGCTCGGCGAGAGCGCTGTTCTGCTCTTCGAGTTTGCGGACGACGGTGTCGCCTGTGACAGCCTCAATGCGGCGAACTCCGGCGGAGATGCCGCCTTCTGAGATTACTTTGCAGAGGCCGATATCGCCCGTGCGGGTCACATGGGTGCCGCCACAAAGCTCACGGCTGAACGAGCCATCGGCAACTGACACCACGCGGACCTTGTCGCCGTACTTCTCACCGAACAAAGCCATGGCACCGGTGGCAAGCGCTCCCTCGATGTCCATCACGTCGGTCTTTACTGGCTCGTTAGCAAGGATGTGCTCGTTGATGAGCCGCTCGATTTCTTTCAGCTCTTCGGCATCGACAGGAGCGTAATGAGTGAAGTCGAAGCGGAGTCGCGAGGGCTCCACAACACTACCCGCCTGCTTAACGTGCTTGCCGAGCACGGTACGGAGCGACGCATGCAAAAGATGGGTCGCTGTATGATTGCGCATGGTAGGCTTGCGCGTTTCGGGGTTCACTTCGGCGCGCACACGGTCTCCGACTTTCAGAGGCGCATGAGCTTCAATGCGATGGACCGTGAGTCCTTTCACGGGCGCATAAGCCGAGAGCACATTGGCCAGTTTCTCGCCGGCTTCTGAGAAGAGTACTCCCTGATCGCCAACCTGCCCGCCGGCCTCCGCGTAGAACGGCGTGCGATCGAGAACGACTTCGCCCGCCTTGGGCGATGCGACCACGGTGGCATCGGCCGTGAGCGAGTTGTAACCGAGGAACTCAGTCGGATGCTTCTCCTGGAGTTCCTTATAGATCGGGTCGATCTGGGTTTTCTCGGCGCCTTTCCAGCTTGCGCGGGCAAGGTTGCGCTGGCGATCCATCTCGGTATCGAAACCATCCAGATCGATAGTGAAGCCATGCTCGCGGGCCATCTCCTGCTGCTCATCAAGTGCCAGGCCGAAAGTGTCGTAGAGCTTGAAGGCAGCACTGCCCGGGATGACACCGTTCACAGCGGACTTCGCCTCATTGTGGAAGACGCGCTCGGCAACTTCGAACGTGGTGGCGTAGCGGTGCTCCTCTTCCTTGACGATGCGAGCGACGCGCTGGATGCTTTCGATCATCTCAGGATAAGCGGGCTTCATCCACTCGGCGACAAAACCAGTCATTTTATGGAGGAACGGATCCTGGACGCCGATCATGCGAGCGTTGCGCATGGCGCGGCGCATGATTTTGCGCAGCACGTAACCGCGGCCTTCGTTCGAAGGCAACACGCCGTCATGGATGAGAAACGCCGTGGCGCGGGCGTGATCGGCGCAGATACGCAACACTGTGCTGATGCGATCGCTGTCGCCATAGTTCACGTTGAACAGGCCAGCCGCGTTGTCGATGATCGGACGAATGAGGTCCGTGTCGTAATTGCTGAGCTTGCCCTGCATGATGGCCGTGATGCGCTCAAGGCCCATGCCAGTATCGATGGACGGACGCGGCAACGGAGTAAGCACGCCTTCGGATGAGCGGTCGAACTGCATGAAGACGAGATTCCAGATTTCGACAAAGCGTCCGCCGGCGTCGCTGGGAAACTGTTCGTGCTCGCGGCCGGGCTCGGCGGTTTCCGGGCCGAGATCGTAGTGAATTTCTGAGCAGGGACCGCAGGGTCCAGTATCGCCCATCTGCCAGAAGTTGTCCTTCTCATCGAGGCGGAAGATGCGGTCTTTGGGTACTCCGGCGACTTTTTGCCAGAGGACTTCGGCCTCATCATCCTCGCGAAAGACGGTGACATAGAGACGGCTCTTATCGAGTCCGTAATCCTTAGTGATCAGCTCCCAGGCGTAGTCGATGGCTTCCGCTTTGAAGTAGTCGCCGAACGAAAAGTTGCCGAGCATCTCGAAAAACGTGTGATGTCGGCGCGTGTAGCCAACGTTCTCGAGATCGTTATGTTTGCCGCCGGCGCGGACGCACTTCTGAGAAGATGCGGCCCGGTTGTAGTCCCGCTTCTCGTTACCGAGGAAGACATCCTTGAACTGATTCATCCCTGCGTTGGTGAACAGCAACGTGGGGTCGTTCGCGGGAACGAGGGACGAGCTCCGCACGACGCGGTGGTTGCGCGCGGCGAAGAAGTCCAGGAACTGCTGGCGGATCTGGTGGCCTGTCATTGGGGGTAACCTCTATTTTCACACGGCGATGGAGTACCCACGGCTGATTCTGAATTTCCAGGAGCGAGAATTCAGAATTCTAGGAATTCGAGGAATTCAGAATCCGGTGGCTCGTGCTTCGCACTCGCGTTCTCAAGTTCTGGAAGCGAGGAGCGAGAAGCGAGGAGTGAGAATGTAGTCGCTCGTGCTTCGACTTGCGTTCGTTCCTATAGTCTCAGGGCCAGTTTCGCTTGCTCCTCCTGAGTCAGCTTGCGAGGGGTGGACGAGATATTGGGTTCGTTTTTCCATTCTGCTTCCATTTCGGCCCGGACTTTGGCGGCGCCGGGGATTGGGGCGAAGAGTGCAGCCTCTACTGCGCGTTCGAGCGCGTCGCGGTCCAGGGCCTCGATATCGTCTTGTTGGGCGGACTGTTCCAGGCGTTCGGCTTTTGCTTTGTTTAGCTTGTCGGCGGCGCGTTCGAAGGCTCTCGCGTGATCGCGCTGATATCGGTGAAGAGTGTTGAGCGTCTTGCTCTTGTCGATCAGGTCGCGGATGACTTGGGCCTGGACCTTTGTCTCGCTCGCGGTTGGTCCCAGTTCGGTGCGCTTTTCTTCCAGGGCCGTTTCGATCAGGGAGGCTTCGAACTCGGCGTACCGTAGCATGCGAACTCTGGCGAGCGCCATCTCGGCGAGGTAGGAGTGTTCGATCGCAGACTGAGGGTTGAACTCGGCAGCGAGGTCGGCCTTCATGCTCTCGATTTCCTCGGCATTTTCGGTGCTGAGGAGGAATCTCGCGATGGGGCCTTGGGAGTTGCGGGATGAAGTCTGTTTACCGGAGACCGTGACAGGTCCGGTGGAGAGGGCCGCGTTCCGGCGGTTTGCCTCGAGCTGGGCTTGTGAAGTTGACATAGCGTAAAACTCTTTCCTAATTCGACCGTAGCAGGCGACCTCACGATTTCGTTCTCTACTTTTTGGATGTTGTTGAAGATAAAGAGAAAAAACAGCAAAGAAAGTTGGGAACGGCTTTTTTCGGAGTCAAATGTCAGGTTATTGGGTTGCGGCGAGTGCCAACTCGAGACGGCCACTCAGCTTCGCGACGCGGCTGGCCGTACATCGAGGTTGGGCGCACACCGGTTTCTTCAATCCGACAGAATCGGGATCAAGGTTCGAATGCGTGGATCGCGGAGGTAAAGGCCAACCCAAACGAGGATGCCAAACAATAACGGTCCAATGAAGGATGGATCAAGCACGCGAACATGCGTAGCGACGGCACCGCCCAAATAACCCGTCAACAGGATCGCTCCTAAGACCGATGTTCGCGGAATCAAGTAGATGATGGTGCAGAGTAGTTCGATGGATCCGATGACCATCGCCAAATGCAGCGGATAGCCGAATGCTTTGAAGGATTCCACGAAGGCGGGCGGCTGGGCGAACTTCATACTGGCGCTTACGAGGAGCATCAGCACGGGCAAGGCGGTCGCGATGCGTCCGCCCCACAGTTGAGCTTTGGATACGTTTGCCGGCATAGCTTCCCACCTCTAGCGCGGCAGCGTGTAGTTGAAGAACCATTGGATTCCGAATTGGTCCTTCAGCATTCCGAAGCGCGCACCCCACGGCACATCACTCAGAGGCATGGTGACTTCTCCGTTCTTGCCGATGGCTCCAAACAAACGCTCGATTTCTTCCAGGGACTCGCAGTCGATGGAGACGTGGAAGTTGTTGCCAGGCCGCAAGGAATCACCGGGAGTCGTATCCGACGCCTGGAGGATCGGCCGGCCGGCGAGCGACAACTGCGCATGCATTACCTTGGCGGCCGGGTGGGACGAAGCTTGTCCTTTTTCATCTGGAAACGGAGTAATTTGGAGTTCGGCGCCCAGGCACTTTTCATAGAACGACATGGCTTGGCGGGCATTGCCGTCGAAGATGACATAGGTCGTAACGCTTTTCATAGTTGTCCTTTCTTAACGGTGTTGTTCTGTCGATATTCAGAGCTCGGTGCTTGCTGAGCCTGATAGCGCGGTCGCAGAGATATCGTTGGGACAAGCTGGCGAGGCGCCTCGCGCCACAGAAACCAGGCCCAGTGCGACTAGTTCGGCTTGTAAGTATTCACGACGATCCCGCACGGGTATGCTACGGAATCCGTTCTTGTCAGAGGTTGGCGATTGTCGAAGATCCGCATTCCTTTTCCAATAGCAACAGGGTTGACAAATAAATTGATCTCGTCAATGAGCCGGTTCTCAATCAACGAGGAGACGAACGTTGCCCCGCCGTACACGACGATGTCCTTCCCCGCTGCCTGTTTGAGTTGGTTCACGGCTTGGTTGATGTCGCTGTTCTCGACCCGGACATTCAGCCCATCGACATGGTTCACCGTTTTGCTGAAGACGACCTTCGGTATGTCCACCATCTTCCGGGCGAACGAGTATTCCGGGCTTGCTGGCTGGGTAATCAATTGTTCCCAGTACTTGATGAAACCAGCGGTCATCTTCCGGCCCAACAAGATGGTGTCGCTCGTGTCAGTGAGGTGATTGATGAAGGCCAGGAGTTTTTCATCCATGTTCCATGTCATCCAATCCAGTTCACCTTCGGGGCCTGCCACGAAGCCGTCGACCGTGATCTGCATCTGCAGTTTCAGTTTTCGCATTTGTCTCCTTGCTGTTGCGTTTCAGTGTTAGTTATAGACGCCGCGAGTTCAGCAGCTACCGCGAGATCCTTCGGCGCGCACCTTACAGGCGCTTATCGAGTGATCCGGAGATTCTTGACTCGCGCGTTCTGATTATTAGACCTGCATCGCCCTCGGAACTCATCGGTCGCGAAAGAACTTCTTCCTCGCACTTCATCAGGCGGCGCACGTAGCTCACATCGATACCTTTTTCGCGTCGTGGACGCTGAGGCATTTGCGACGAGAGACGAATCTTCCAAGCCCACTATGAGGCAGGGCAAAGGACTAATACAAGATCCAATTCTTCGTCGCTCTACCAGTCCAATTCTTCTCTTGCCTGGATATACTGAGCCCAATGGAGTTCCACGTCAATCTGATTGACCGTAAGAATCTCAGTGGGGAGATTTACCGGCAACTGCGACGTGCGATCGTCGACGGCAAGTTGAGGTGCGGCGAGCTGCTGCCTCCCAGCCGCGAGTTGGCGCGCCGCCTGAGTGTGGCTCGCACGACTGTAGTTGTCGCCTACGAACGGCTCGCGGGCGAGGGGTTCGTGACATCGCGCGTCGGCGCAGGCACGGTTGTGAGCCAGCAGGGTTCATCGGCGCCAAGAAAGGCCAAGAGCCGGCGGATGGACGGGGCGTTGCGACCCGTGGCCGCTTGGGATTCCATACCCTTGTTCTCGGCGTTCGCCCGGTCGATGCAGTTCGACTTCCGCACCGGCGTGCCCGATGCCTCGCTGTTTCCGCACGACCGGTGGCGCCGTGCCATATCGCGGGAACTTCGTTCTGAGGCAGTCCGCGGGGGAATGTACGGCGATCCTGCAGGCCATCACGGTCTGCGCGAGGCGATTGCGCGGCACATCGGGACCGCTCGCGGGATGGATGTGACGGCCGACGACATCACGATCGTGAACGGCACCCAACAATCAGTCGATATCGTAGCGCGCAGCCTGCTCGCGCCGGGTGACCGAGTAGCGGTGGAAGATCCGGGATACCGGCCCATCAGATGGCTGTTCTCTTCGCTCGGGGCACGCGTCATTAGCGTACCTGTCGACCAGGACGGAGTTGTCGTGGATGCACTGCCGCGGCATGCTCGTCTCGTCTATGTGACACCATCGCATCAATATCCGCTCGGTATGTCGATGACGCTGGCGCGCCGCCGCGGCCTGTTGGCGTGGGCCGAACGAAATGACGCTGCGATTATCGAAGACGACTACGACAGTGAGTTCCGCCTTGGAGGACGTCCGATCGAGCCATTGCAGACACTGGACAGCAGCGGGCGGGTCGTCTACGTCGGCTCATTCTCGAAAACAATGCTGCCATCGTTGCGTCTAGGCTTCATCGTAGCCCCACCGTCTTTGCGCTCCGCCGTTCAGAAGGCAAAGGCCGTAACGGACTGGCACAGCTCGATACTGCCGCAGGTTGCCCTGGCGCGCTTTATCGATGACGGAGAGTTTGCGCGGCATATTCGCAAAATGCGCGCGGTATACAGGCTTCGGCATGAACTGGTGACGGACGCGTTGGCGCACGAGTTGAAGGATCATCTCGAGTTCGTCCCGTCGGCGGCCGGACTGCATATTGCTGCCCTCGCCCGCACCGCATCTCGCGACGAGATCGCCGCTGTCGTTCGCCGTGCGTCCCAGGCCGGGATTGCGGTTCAGGAACTGTCGACATTTGCGTTCGATGTACCGGTGCGACCGGGACTTTTGTTCGGGTACGGAGCAATCCCGACTACGCAGATTAAGGAAGGACTGCGCCGGCTTCGACAGTGCTTCGAGGCTTAAGAGGGAATGCTGTTTCACAAAGCGATGGAATACCCACGGTTGATTCTGAATTCCAGAAGCGAGAATTCAGAATTCTAGGAATTCGAGGAATTCAGAATTTGATAGCTCGTGCTTTGCACTCGCGTTCGCTGGGCTTCCTGATTGGCTTCTTCTTCCGTTTTGCTTGCATTTAGGCGCCGGCGATTGGGGCGGATGGATGGAAACTCTCTCCCCGTTTACTCTCAACGATGCTGGTGCAGAGTTCACTAGCAGATTGAAGGCATCTCGGAAGCCGTGGAAAACGATCGAGATGGTGCTGCGCAGGCGTGCACCGGGAACAAACGTACCTGGAGATCGATGAAGCGAGTGAACTCTTGATCGCCGCGGAGATGGTCGCGGCTGCTCGCGGTTGGCCGCACGGGAGCCTGCCGGTTGGGCTGCTTGACAATGCGTTTGCGAAGAATCGCGAGGAATTTTTGTCTCTCTCCGATTTGGCAGTTCAGGCTGTGAAACGCCTCCTGATCGGGAAGAACGAGCTGTTGGAAGCAGGTCGAACGGAAGCCGTGCAAGAGGCCATCGAATCGTCAATCAGGAACCTCGGAGAGCGTCTTGTCAGAGAGTTCGATCCGGTGGCACTGCAGGAAAGCGCTGCCAAGGTGCGCGTCAAGCCCCGTTCTGGAGATGTGTTTGCCATACCGCTGGGAACTGCCACCGTTTCATACGCCCGCCTGTACCAAAAGGACTATTTTTATGTGTACTCGGGCATCTTCGATATCTCTGCGCCACCTCCGATTGGGTCGCGCGATTTCATGTTCTACACGACATCCGTTGGAACTCTGAGGAGGTTGATAGGAACCGACGTCTGCAAGATTGTTGGTCGAGATCCACTTGGGAAGCATGAGATTCAGTGTCCGGCAATCTACAGAAAAGCAGCGAGGACACCCGTCATTCTCAGCTTCGCCGGTCCCTTCAGAGAGCCCCGACCGGTCGCGGCATTTCAGTGCGTCGGAATGGAGTGTTTCTCCGATGACGACCTTGAGAGTCTGCAAGAGCGCATTTTGAAGGACGAGACATCCGTGAAACGATCGCTTAAAAATTTTGCCGAGTATTTGTCCACGTCAGAGATCGACAAGGCCTTGGAGCTCTTGAATGGGCGCACCTGTCGCCGTTTTGATGCAGAAGAGAATCGAGCATTCGAGATTGAAGTCTGATGTCAGTCAAACAGCTCGATCAGAAATGTTCCAAGCGTCATCTGATCAGACCACGGCGAAATCTTCCTCTATATGGACCGGGCGCGAAGGGTCGCTGGTAGACAAGCGTAGATCCCGCCAGGCTGCTTGTCGAGAAGGCGCGAGGGGGTAGCCCACTCTCGAAGGACATCACGGCTTGCAGTTCACCAAGTGAAAGCGGCGAGATAGCCGCGACCGCGACGCGGCGAAGGGTGATCGTTCTCGCCTAGCCATTCGGTCCAAATGGGGGCCTACGCTGTGGGCGTCACGGAGTCCTAGGAACAGTTCGCGTTCTTTGGCGATGCCTTGAGCAGGCCTCGCAGTTCGTCTAGGGAGGCGTCCGTGAGGTCGCCAACAGGCAACCAAAAGGTACTGGCATATCAGTTGCGACAGTGATAAACTCATCCCACAAAATCGATTCCGGTAGTCGCGCTCCGGGTGGAGGAACAGGATGAAATACGCTTGCGTGCTGTTTTTATACGCCACCGCGTCGGTTGCGATGGCGCAAGGTTTGGGTGAGTTAGTCGGGACGATCACGGATCCCGCGGGAGCCGCAGTTCCAAACGCGAAGATCACGGTTACGGAGGCCGGGACGGGATTCGCCCGTACGGCGGAGTCGACCGATCAGGGTTTCTTCGCCATACCTTCCTTACGGCCTGCCGAGTATAACCTCGTCGTGGAGGCTCCGGGATTCCGGGCTTTCAAATCGACGGGCGTTACCCTACAGGCGGACCAAAGAGCCACCGTCAATGTAAAGCTCGAACTCGGCACGGTTTCGGAAACCGTGGCGGTGAATGCGGACGCTGTGCAGGTGGACACCGCGACATCCACCATCAAGCAGGTGATCGGCACGCAGCAGATCATCGAGCTTCCGCTGAATGGACGCAATGCCGCAACACTGACGCTGCTGGTGCCAGGGGCTGTCAATTCGCCATCGGGCGGTGCTGACCAGGGTCAGACGAAGACATTTCCCGGCGCAGTCACAGCGTCGATGAATGGTTCCCGGCAGTTCACCACGAGCTACATGCTGGATGGCGGCAACAACGTGGATGAATACACCAACGTCAACGCGCCATTTCCATTTCCCGATGCTCTGCAGGAGTTCAGCGTGCAGACGAGCAACTATAGCGCGGAGTACGGACAGAACGCCGGCGGTGTGGTGAATATCATCACGAAGTCGGGCACCAATACTTTACACGGTGACTTCTTCGAGTTTGTGCGCAACGCAGAGTTCAATGCGCGGAATTTCTTTGCCGCCAAGCGCGATCAGCTCAAACGAAATCAGTACGGCGCGACGATCGGCGGTCCGATTGCGATCCCGCATGTCTACAATGGGCGCGACAAGACCTTCTTCTTCTTTGGATATCAGGGCACGCTGATTCGCAACTTGGGTTCCTCCACGAATGCGACGGTGCCGACGGCGGCGAATTATACGGGCGACTTCTCGGCGATGCTCGATGCCAGTAATCCGGCGAATCCCCTGAAGAAGGCGACAACAATCATCGATCCGCTGACCTCGCAGCCCTTCCCTGGCAATCGCATTCCAACGAACCGGCTGGATCCAGCGGCGCTGACGGTTGCAAAGTATCTGCCGGCGGGCGGCGTGGATGGGTCGCTGTTCTTCGTGAAGCCGATCTCACAGGACTTCAATGAGTTCATAGGGCGCGTCGACCACTCGCTCGGATCGAAGGACAAACTCAGTGGCCGGTATTACTCGGCGGAGTTTTCGAGCGAGCCGGTGTTCTCGCCGACCAACATCCTGACGTACGCGGACGGCGTGGGCATTCTGTCGCAGAATGCGCTGCTGCAGGAGACACATATCTTCCGGCCGAATTTGCTGAACGATTTCCGGCTGAACTATGCACGCGAGAACTCGGCGCGGGGTCCGGCTCAGAATGTGCCGAACATGAACGATTTCGGCATCCAGATGTACCAGCCCCCAGCAAAGGCGATCGAGAGTATCGGTGTTACCGGGTTCTTCACCTTTGGCGACAATCCGCCCGCGCGTTTCACTCGAAACAACTTCACCTTGTCGAACGACACGCGCTGGGTGGTGGGGCGACATAGTGTTGCTTTTGGCATCCACGCCGAGTTGAGCCGTGTCGATTTGGACAATCAGTTTCTGCGCGGCGGGACGTTCAGCTTCACGTCGGACATCACCAACTATGCCCCCGCAAGTTTTGTGCTGGGGAAAATTCGCAGCTTCCGGCAAGGCGCTGGAGAGTTCAAAAACAATCGCAATCAATTTCTGGGCTTCTACATTCAGGACAGCTTCCGTGTGACCAGCCGGCTGACGCTGAATGCAGGAATTCGCTACGAGCCGATCTTCCAGTGGCGCGAGGTGCGCGGACGTGTGGAGCAGTTCCGTCCTGATGCCTATTGGCGAGGTGAGAAGAGCACGCAGTTCACCAATGCGCCTCCAGGGCTGTTCTTCCCTGGCGATCCGGGCGTGCCGGAAAACGGCGTGAACAACAAGCTGAACGCGATCATGCCGAGGCTCGGATTTGCCTATGACGTATTTGGCGATTCGAGGACCAGTTTGCGCGGCGGAGTGGGGATGTTCTATGACTCGCGTCAATCGGGCATTTTCAATAACCGCGTGGTGGACGTGACGCCGTTCAGTCCGCAGTTGACCATCACGGACCCCAAGGGCTCGTTCAGCAATCCTTACCTGGGTGTGCAGAATCCCTTCCCGTCGCCGTTCCCGCCACCGAAGGACATAGTGTTCCCGCTGCCGGTGTTGGCGATCACTTATGAACCGACGGGCGAATACAAGCCGCCGGTGGCCTACAACTGGAACCTGTCGCTGGAACACCAGTTCACGGGTGGATGGCTGGCGTCCATGGCGTATGTTGGTTCGCATTCGAGCCATCTGACGGAAGCTCTGGAATTGAATCCGGCGGTGTACACGCCGGGAAGCACGCTGGGCACAGACGCTCGCCGGGTGTTCAAGAATTTCCAATTCATCAGTCTTGCGAGCCAGCAGGGCAACGCGCACTACAATTCGCTGCAACTCAGTTTGCAGAAGCGGTTGTCGAAGGGGCTGACCATGCAAGCGGCATACACATGGTCAAAGAGCTACGACAACTTGCCTTACAATGCCAGCGCCGGCGGGCCGGCCGATGGCAACTCGCTCGTGTATCCGTGGTATTTCCAGAACGCGGATCTGCTGGACCGTGGTCCCTCGGACTTCGATCATCAGCATCGCTTCGTGGTCTCGTATGTGTGGCAGACGCCGGCGCTCAAGGGGAGCAATGCGCTGGTTCGGGGCGTGCTGGGTGACTGGCAGTTCTCCGGCATTCTACAGGCGCAGACGGGCGGTCCGCTGACGATTCTGGCGGGCAAGGATCAATCGCAGACGGGGCTCAATCGGGAACGCGCGGTGGTGACTTCCAGCAATGCCTATGGCGCGGGTTGCGGCAATAGCACGGCGTGCGTGAATTTCCTGAACCCTGGTGCTTTCGCGCTACCTGCTCTGGGAGGTTTCGGCAACGCGGGCAAGGGTGCCTTGCGGGGTCCTGGATTGTTTAACTGGGATGCCGGGCTATTCAAGACGATTCCGATCCAGGAGCGCTGGCGTGTCCAGTTCCGGGCGGAGTTCTTCAACGTGCTCAATCGGGCGAATTTCAATGATCCGGTGAACAACATGAGTTCGGCGGGATTTGGAAATATTCGCGCGGCGCAGGATCCTCGAATTGGACAGCTGGCGCTGAAGCTGGTGTTTTAAGCAAACGCGCGGACGGCATGGTTGCTGTTGAGACTATGCCGTCCGCTCAGTCAGCGCCGTCGAATCCATGCGGGCCCGGTAACCTGAGCTAAGATATGCATTGTGCGCCAGGGCGCCGCCGTGTCCGCGGGAAGGACCGAGTCCCCCTGGGTCGATCGCTGCATTCTGTTTCTGCAATGAACTCTTTTCAGCCCGAGTGAGCGGACACCGGGCATAGCGGCCGCGGCGAAAGCACGGCCTGAAAAGGAGCTCATTGTGAACTCAAATCTACCCACGCGCTCGCTCCCGAAGCGCCCAGATCTTCATCAGCTGAAACGGCAGGCGAAAGACCTGCTGGAAGCATTCGCCGCTGGCGACTTGAGCGCCGTCAGCGAAGTGAACGCACTCTACCACGGAGCGGACCGTGCGAGTTTTGCTCTGCACGATGCGCAACTCGTTATTGCACGCGCCCATGGCTTCGAGAGCTGGCCGAAGCTCAAAGCGCATGTGGACGGCATCACAGTCAAACGGCTCATAGAAGCGATCCGAGCCAGAGATAGCGCGCAGGCGCGGGCTCTGTTGAAAGTGCGTCCAGAACTCGCCCATATGTCAGTGGACAATCTTCAGGTGGTTCATCACGCGGTCCTGGATAGGGCCTCCGAAATGGTGCGCCTGTTGATGGAACTCGGCGCGAACGCCCGCGAAGGTGTTTATCCCCATCGCGAGGCGACAAGCGCACTCACGATCGCCAGGGAGCGTGGGTATGACGAAATCGTTGCCATTATCAAAGAGGAAGAACAGCGCCAGAGGGAGGCGAAGAGCGGCATCGCTGGCGCTCCATCACCAGACGAGTTGTTCGGGGCAATTGCGTCGGGGGAGGACGAACGCGCGATCTCGCTAATGAACGCCGATCCGGCGCTGATTCACACACGGCAAGCGCTTCTCGGTTGGACGCCGCTGCATATTGCATGCAAAGCACTGAACACGCAAACCGTGATGTGGCTCCTGGATCGCGGAGCGCAGGCGGCGGTGCGCGGATGGCACGACCTCACGCCACTCGATCTGGCAGCCCACTTTTCCGGAGATGGTTCCTCCGAGCAGTTCGAGGCGATAGCCGCTCGGCTTCTCACCTACGGCGCGGAGCTGACGCCGGCTGCGGCGGTGGCGCTTGGCGATGCAGAGTGGCTCCATGCGCGGCATGCCGCAGGTGCACTGATGAACGCTGTCGAGGATAGTGGTGGGCTTCTCAGGATCGCGGTAAGTCACAATCGACTGAAGATACTCCGGCTGCTTCTGGATTTCGGATTTGATCCGGACGAGCGGAAGCGCTTCGGCGAACCAGGCGGGGACCAAGTGGTTTTCACGTGGGGTATGCCGCTGTGGCACTGTGCGTCATCGGGCAAGTACGAAATGGCGGAACTGCTCCTCGCGCGCGGCGCGGATTCGAATGCCGAGGTGTACGCGAGCGGAACACCGCTGTACCAGGCATATGGCCGGCGCGATTGGAAGATGGTAGAGCTGTTGGAGCGTTCCGGCGGGCAGCCCAACGGGACTCTTGCGGGATTGTATCGACAGACTGAACTGGCGAGGCGTCTGCTTGCTGGCGAAGCCGGCACGCCGATTCCGGACGGAATGTTCCTGGGCAAACCGCTCGCGGAGGAATTACTTTGGGCGGGTGCTTGCGGCGGCGATCCGGAGATCGTGCGCATGGCGCTCGATCGTGTGGACTGGCCGCGTCACGATCTGCGATGGTTTCAGATTCTCGAGCAGCCGCTGAGGATATGGAATCACGGCTCGGGGCACTGGGCAAATCCTGAGTGGGACCGTGGGACCTATCTTGAGTGCTTTCGCCTGGTAGCGAACCGTTGCGACGTCAACATCCGCGGAAGGATGCAGGACCAGGGTCAGTTCGGCCTGACGATTCTGCATAGCGTCGCGGGGGCGCGAGAACATGTCATGCCAGAGGAACGGCTGGCATTCGCGACCGTGCTGCTGGACGCGGGCGCACGACTCGATATCCGCGACAATCTCCTTAAGAGCACACCGCTCGGGTGGGCATGCCGTTGGGGGCGGGCGGAGCTAGTGAGACTGCTTCTGAAGCGCGGGGCCGACCCAGTGGAACAGGGCGCCGAGCCCTGGGCAACTCCCAAGGCGTGGGCGCAAAAGATGGGCCATGATGATGTTCTGGCGGTGCTACGCGAATATGAGGATAAAGCGCGGACGGCTTAGTTGCGGCGGAGACTATGCCGGCGTTACTGCGTGGCGAGAACGTGCTCTTGCTTAGGGAGGAGGAGGAAAACAAATTTTATTCACGCCGCGCAGCATACCCGTCGCACGACTGAGTTATACTAAGGCCAGTTAAGAGCTGCGAACTCGCGAAACCGGACGTGGAATTCGCGGTTGTACGAGCATGCCGCCGGCAGAACTCTAAGCAGTTGCTGCGAAAGGTGTGGAGATGTTCGACAATCGAAAACCTGATGTTCTGGTGGTGGGTGCAGGCCCAGTCGGGTTATTTGCAGCGCTGTCACTCGCAAAACAAGGCGTTCCCGTTCAGGTCGTTGACACTGGGATGTGGCCGTGTGCCCACAGCTATGCCCTGGCATTGCATCCGCAATCGCTAACACTCCTCGATGAGCTGGGACTCAAAGATCACGTGATGCAAAGCGCGTATCCCGTGAAGACGATGGGGATCTATGACAGCCAGTCGCGGAGAGCGGAAGTCCGGCTCGACCAGACGGACCCATCTTCGTATCTCGCGGTGCTGCCGCAGCACACGCTGGAGGGATTACTCGAGCAGGCGCTGCATAATCTCGGGGTGGATGTTCTCTGGCGGCACGAGGCGTCGAACCTGCTGGACCGCAGCGATCGTGTCAGTGCAACTCTCGACCGGTACGAGAAAGAAGCGCGTGGATACGTGGTGTCGCGGACCGAATGGGTGGTCGCGAAATCGACGGCGGTCGAGATGCCGTATGTCATCGGCGCGGACGGGTACAACTCGGGAGTAAGGCGAGCACTGGAGCTCGATTTTCCGGAGGTTGGTCCCGCGCACCATTTCGCTGTGTTCGAGTTCAAGTGCGACTTGGACCTGGCGAATGAGATGCGCATTGTGTTCGCGGGCGAGACGACGAACGTCCTTTGGCCGCTGCCGAACGGGTATTGCCGCTGGAGCTTCCAACTGGTGAACTACTCCGATCCGGAATCGGAGCAATGGGACGACTACCGGCGCACGTATGGTTTCCCCACCGAGCGCGTGAAGGATCGCGTGTTCGCTCCGCAATCGGGCAACTCGCCGATGATGCACGAGGACAACCTGCGGAAATTTATCGCAGAGCGCGCCCCATGGTTTACGAGCAAGATCGAAGAGGTGAAATGGCGGACCGTGGTCCGATTTGAGCGCAGGCTCGCACCTGCGTTTGGATATGGCCGCATGTGGCTTGCCGGCGACTCTGCGCATCTGACGGGACCGGTGGGCATACAGAGTCTGAATGTCGGTCTTGCGGAAGCGCGCGATCTCGCCTGTAAGATGTCGCGCATTCTTCAGCAGGGCGCACCGGAAAATTCTCTCGACGCATACGATGATGGTTGGACCGGTGTGTGGCGGCGGCTCCAGGGATTGCAGGGCGGTTTGCGAGCTACCCCGAAAACAGATCCATGGATCAGCGAGCATGCGGCGCAACTTCTCTCGTGCCTTCCCGCGCATGGGCAGGAGTTGGAGAAATTGGCCGCACAGCTCGGGCTCGAAGCCTGAGCTTGCTCAATTTCCAGGGTCGATCTGATAAGTCCGCGAGCCCAGGTTGACGAGGACTGGTTCGTCGAACGCCAGGTATTGCGCCATTTTGCCGCCATGCGCGGCCGCCAGGTCGAAATATTCTTTGCTGAACTGCGTCACGTGAATTGCGTTTTTGGCCTGCTCAGCGGTGACGGTGGAGTCCTGCCATATGAGGTTCTTCTTGAAGAACGCTTTCTGGCCGATCTGTTTTAGCTGTTTGGATGATGGTGCTCCCGGAGCCTGAATGTTGGTCGCTGTCTGGAATTTTCCTTTCATCTCACGCTGAAGGAAGCCCGCAGCTCCGCTGGAGACACTGAGCTGTTCGGCTGCGGCACGCCCAGCGAATGCAGCGTTATCGGCACGCGCGCTGAGATTTACGCGGTCGTCGGCGAGGAAGGATGTGTAGCGCGTAAGGATACCGTGCTTCTGCGAGAGCGAGACCAGTTCATCCACGAGTTCCTGGTTGTGCCCGTGTAGGTCGAGTTCATCAATGATGTCGCCGATGCGGCGGATGGCCCAGAGCCGGGCGACGAAGCCGTTGGTGTCGTCGGATGCCGCTGCGAAGTTCGCCTGGTAGGTGAGCGTTTGCTTTTTACCAGCGGCATTGCCGCTGAGCGTGATCCTGGCTGCGCCGCCTTTGCGGTAGCGGCCTACGAGGACAAGTTGATCGCCGCGGAAGAGATCGGGCATCTGCCGCGGATAGACACGCGTAGTGGTGCCGCCGTCCAGGTCGATGTTCACGGCGACGTCGGTCATCATGGGCGAGCCAACCTTCGCGTAGAGCGTTGACACGGGCGCCTCGATATTCTCATTGGGACGTACGTAGACAGACTGGCCGCGCATTTCACGCGCGAGGCGATCGAGCAGGCGTCCGTTGACGTCGAAGCCAACACCGAAGACAAACATGCGTGCCTTGACGGCATTCTCAGTGGCGGCGTTTTGGGTGATCTTGGCCTCGTGGGTCTCGCCGACCGTTGGTTGGCCGTCGGTGAGGAAGAGCAGGTAGTTGGGCCGGGACGTGTCGTGGAGCATGCGCAGGCCAGTGCGGAGAGCGCCATCGATGTTCGTGCCGCCTCCTGCTGACAGTGCATCGACCCAGGCGAGCGCTGCCTTTGTGGTGGCGGCGTCAGCCCGCTGCAACTCGGGACGGAAGCTCTCGACATCGGAGTCGTAGGCGACGATGTTGAACGTGTCCGCGGGCTCGAGTTGGCGGATAAGGAACTGGAGAGCGGACTTGGCCTGCTCCATCTTCTTGCCGCTCATACTGCCGGAGCGGTCGCAGAGGAAGATCATGGTCTTCGGCATTTTCGGCGCGTGATCGGTGCGGGCGTCGGGGGAGGCGAGCAGGACGAAGTAGCCGTCCTCGCTGTCGTCAGATTTGTAGCTGATGATATTCAGGCCGACGGGGCTGGCATCGGTGGAATAGAGCAGGCGGAAATCATCGGGATTGGTGACATCGTGCAGGTGGAGTTTAGCCACGGCGTGCGTGCCGTCCGGATGAGTGATATCGGCCTGGTGGGTAGGGCTGTAAACGGTGCGGATGGGTGCGGCGGCGGCGATGTTGACAGAGACGGAAAGGTTCTCCACGGGCTTGGCAGAGTGCTTCGCGGTTCCAAGTGGGAGAAGGAAGTCGATCAGGCCGCTGTCCTTTTTGAGAAGCTGCGAATAGCGAAGCTGGACAGTGCTCTCACCGTTGGGAGCGACGGGAAACACGCTGGTCTGGAATAGATTGCGGCCCATGTACTCGAGGAGCGCAGGGTCTCGGCGGCGGCGTACGATGTCCTCATAGATGCGGCGCGCCTCCTCTCGGGAGAGCAGGCGGCCGGTGATTTCCTTTCCGTCCACGACGAGCGTGAGGGCGCTCACGGCGGCGCCTTCCGGCAGAGGAAACAGGACCTGCGCCTCCATGGGGACCGAGGAGGGGTTCTGAAAGACTTGCGAGATGCGCACCTTGGCCGCTTGGTCCTGGATGTCGACATGGACATCGACCGAGCGGATCCTGCAGTCGGACCGGACAGGGGGAGCGGGGTACGGAAAGGGCACGGGCCGGGGCCAGCGACCGTCGATAATCACCACCTGGGCGAGGGCGGGCAGTAGCGAAAAGGCACTCAGTGCGAGCAGTCGTCGAAGCATTTAGACCTCCTACTCGGGGAAATGCCGCGAGCGGGCGAGTCCTTTCAGGGCGATGATAATTGTCGCTATGATCGACGGCAGGAGGAGCAGTATGGCAAGTGGCAGTGCACCGGAATATGTGCTTGGGAGCTCGGAAGAGGAGCATCGCCGGCTCATTTTTCAAGCGCAATTGTTCCGGCCGATTACGGAACGCGCCTTTCGGGAGGCGGGGTTACGGCCGGGAATGCGCGTGCTGGATGTAGGCTGCGGCGCCGGGGACGTAGCGTTTCTCGCAGCGGAGATGGTGGGACCGGGCGGAAGCGTCTTGGGGATCGATCGCGACCCGAACGTCATTGGGTTTGCGGAGCGAAGGGCGGCCCACCTGGGAATTTCGAATGTCCGATTTGCAGCCGCGTCCATTGACGATACTGAGTTTGCCGAGCGCTTCGATGCGGTGGTGGGGCGGTTCGTATTGCTTTACCAGGTGGACCCCGCGGCTACCCTCCGGCGGTGCGTGAGCTTTGTCAGGCCGGGCGGATGCGTCGTGTTTCAGGAGATGGACATGACGAGCGAGGCTCGGTGCTGGCCACCAGTGCCGCTGTTTCAGCAGTGTCTCAAGTGGATAGTGGAGACTTTTCAGCGCGGCGGGTGCCATGTGGATATGGGCATCCGGCTTTACCGGACTTTTGCCGACGCCGGACTTCCAGCACAGGGATTGATCGCCGAAACGCCGGTCGGAGGCGGCGAAGGATCGCCGATTTGCGCGTTGGTGGCGAATGTCGTGCGCAGCCTGTTGCCGAGGATGCAGCAGCTCGGCGTGGCGACTGCGGAGGAAGTGCAGATCGAGACGCTGCGCGATCGTCTCGAACGGGAAACGGTGGCGAACAGGAGCCAGGTGACGGCACCCATGCAGTTTGGCGCTTGGGCGACCGTCCCTTAAGCCAGTAGATCTTTTACTACATGACCGTGGACATCCGTCAGGCGAAAGTCGCGGCCGGCGTAGCGGTAGGTGAATTTCTCGTGGTCGAAGCCTAAGAGGTGAAGAAGCGTCGCGTGCAGGTCGTGCACGTGGACCTTGTTCTCGGCGGCGGCGAAGCCGAATTCGTCCGTCGCGCCGTAGACGAAGCCCTTGCGCAGACCGGCGCCCGCAAGCCACATGCTGAAGCCGTACGGATTATGATCGCGGCCGTTCACCATGCCTGAGTTTGCGCCGACGTCGGGCAGTTCCACAGTGGGCGTGCGGCCGAATTCCCCGCCCCACAGGATCAGGGTATCGTCGAGCATGCCTCGCTGCTTGAGGTCCTTCAGGAGTGCGGCGATAGGCTGATCGCATTCCCGTGCGAGACGGCCGTGATTGGCCTTGATGTCGTCGTGGCTATCCCACGGCTGGCCTGCGCCGTGCCACACCTGTACGAACCGCACGCCCCGCTCCAGCAGGCGGCGCGCGACCATCATCTGACGCGCCTGCAGTCCCTCGCCGTACATTTTGCGGACGCTCTCGGGTTCTTTCGTAAGATCGAAGGCGTCGTCGGCTTCCATCTGCATGCGATAGGCGAGCTCGAACGATTGCACGCGCGCTTCCAGCAGCGCGTCTTCCTGGCGGCGCTCTTGATAATCGTGGTTGAGTTCCTTCAGCAGGTTAAGCTGGCGGCGCTGCTCCTCACGCGAGGTGTAGCGGTTCTTGATGTTCTCGATCAGCTTGTCGATTTGGGTCTCGCGCGTGTCGATCTGCGTGGCCTGGTAGGCGCCGGGTAGAAACGCAGAGCGCCAATTTTGCGTGCCTTGCGTCGGCAGGCCATCGGGACACAGGACGATGAAACCCGGCAGGTTCTGATTCTCTGACCCGAGCCCGTACGTGACCCATGAACCGAAGCTGGGGCGCACCTGCCGCACTTCGCCGCAGTTCATCATCATCAGCGACGGCTCGTGGTTCGGGATGTCGCTGCACATAGAGCGTACGATGCACAGGTCATCGACGCACTCGCCGACATGAGAGAAAATCTCGCTGACTTCGATGCCGCTCTGTCCGAATTTCTTGAATTCGAAGGGTGAGGGGAAGGCGGCTCCGGTGCGGCGCTCGGTCTTGAGTGTAATCGGGATCGGCTTACCTGCGTAGCGCGCGAGGGCGGGTTTGGGATCGAACGTATCGACGTGCGATGCGCCACCGTTCATGAATAGGTGCAGGACGCGCTTGGCCTTTGCGGGTAGTGGCGGTTTCTTCGGGGCCAGCGGATTTATGGCTTCGCTCGCTTGCAGCAGCGAAGAAAGCGCGGCCGCGCCAAGGCCCATACCCGAGCGGTGGAGGAGTTCCCGGCGGCTGAGAAAGGGATTCTTCATGATCAATCCACAAAAGCAAATTCGTTCGTCAACAAGAGCACCTGCGCGTAACTTGCCCAAACGCTGAGCGGCTCGGGGGCCGGACCGCGGAAGTCAGCAGCGGCACTCCACTGCTCTTTGTTCGGGCCGCTGATTGTGGGAGCCCAGTTGAAGCCGTCGTTCTCTGTGTCGACGCGGCCATCCACGATGAAATCGATGGTATCGCCCGTCTGGACTTCGATGCCGCCGAGGCGCGTTTCGGCGGAGGAACCGTTGACCACCCACGAGGCGATTAGTCCAAGGCGGGGAGAGACGATGCGAGCCCGCACGCCGTCGCCAGTGGGCACGTCAGTCTGGTTGTGGCGGAGGGAGCCTTCGATCGAGATCTTGCCGTCAATCGGGCTGATCCAACGACGGATCACTGCCTGCTTGTCCGTATCGCCAGGCTCGCCCCCATTTGCCCGTAGACGCCCCTTGCCTGCAATGGCGTCAGGGAGCATGGATGCACCTTGCCAGGAGTCGCCTGTGAAATAGGCAAATTTGGAGAAGGCGCTAATGCGCTCGGTGGCAGGGTCGTACTCGCCGAGGCCGTACTGCCAAGGCTCGGGGGGCGATGCAGGTAACGACGGCTCGATCGCACTCACATATTGCAAACCGGCGGCCAGCTCGGAAGCGGTTGGATTCCGCGCGAACACCGCGCGATAGAGACGCTCGATGCTCTTGGCTGGATCACGCTCCGGATTGACTTCGGCGCGTTGAAGAAGGTGCTTCGCTTGTTCGCTGACGAACGCACTGTTCAAAAGGAACAGTGCCTGCTGCGGCACGGTTGTGGTGTAACGCATGGGCGCGTGCTGATCGGGTATAGCGAAATCGAAGACGCTCAGCATGGCGGGGATGCGGCCGCGCTCGATATATCCATAGACGGTACGTCGAGGCACAGAAGGAATGGTTGTGAGCGCGTATGGAGTGCCGCCCAGTGCGAGATCGAGCCGGCCGGCGACCGCGAGCATGGAGTCGCGAAGGCTCTCGATGTCGAGGCGGCGGCGGTTCATTCGCCACACCAGTTGATTCTCAGGATCGACCCGACGTGCTTCCGGGTAGTCCTCACTGCTTTGTTGATAGGCAGAGGAAAGCATGATGAGGCGATGTAGCTTTTTCACAGACCAGCCGGATTCCATGAAGCGGACGGCAAGATAGTCGAGTAGCTCGGGATGGGTGGGCGGATCACCACGCAATCCGAAATCGCTGGGCGTGCGCACCAGGCCCGCGCCGAAGTGCTGGAGCCAAACGCGGTTCACCATCACGCGGGCGGTGAGCGGGTTGTCTTTGCTTGCGATCGCCTGTGCAAGCTCCAGACGTCCGCTGCCATCGCGGAAGTTGGACGGCTCGCCGCTAGACAGGCAACTCAGGAAATGTGGAGGCGCTTCCACGCCGGGATTATTTGGATTGCCGCGCAGGAAGACGTGCACCGGTTTGGGATCAGGCACATCCTCGACAGCCATGGCGCGGGGAGCGCCGCCATCGTAGGCGTACATCGCCCGCATCGCGTTGTAGCGATTTCTAAATCCTCGCGTGTTGTTGCCATCGCCTTCGGAATAGATCAGCTCGAATTCGCTCACCGGCACGTTGACCGGCGCATCGGCAGCGCGCAACACGCGGCGTAACTCCTCCTGATTGCGATCGGGAAGTGCGGCCGCGGAGTCGTAGCGCATCAGGAGGGTGGCGTAGCTCGCGGCCACTTCTCGGATAGAGGTCACTCCAGGGTCGCTGAAAGCTGCCGTTACAAGGGGATTCGCGCGGGTCTGATGGATAGGCCATTTGCTTGCGAACTCGGCATCCGGAATCGTGGCGGCAGCGTGCCACAGCTGAAAGACAGGCTCTCCGCTTGCGCGCGAGTGGGCCAGATAGTCGCGCCACCGTTTGAGCACATGCAGGTTGAGCTGACGCTCGCGGACCAGCTCTTCAAGGCCAGTGTTGCTCATCTCCGCCGAGTCGCGCGACGCGATCAGATACTCCGCGATCTGAGTCTTGAAGAACGCGACCATCTCGGCGCAGCGTTTTTGCCGATATTCGCTATCGATCTGCCGGATGTTTTCCAGGCGCTGTTCGTATTTCGCATCCTTAGGCGTTTTGCGAGCGGCGGGCGCAAGCAGAGGCAAGTCGTCCGGCTCACGCACGTTGGCGAAGATCGAATAAAAGGAGTAGTAATCCTTCGTCGGAATGGGATCGTACTTGTGGTCGTGGCAGCGCGCGCAGGCTACCGTGAGTCCGAGCATGCCGCGGGCTACCGTGTCGATGCGGTCGTCCACGGTCTCTGGAAAGCTCTTGGGAAACTCGCGGCCGAGGCTAAGAAATCCAAGTGCGGCCAGGTTACGGCGGTCGTTCTGCGCGATGCGATCTGCGGCCAGCTGCTGCATCAGGAACTGATCGAAGGGCAGATCGTCGTTGAAGGCACGGATCACCCAATCACGATAGCTGTACGAGAACGCGAAGCGCTCGCCGACGTTTCGCGCATCGGAGTAGCGGGCAACATCGAGCCAGTAGCGGCCCCACCGCTCTCCATAACGTGGCGACGCGAGCAGCCGGTCAATCAGGCGCGGGTATGCGTCTGGCGCAGGATCGCTGACAAATTTCTCGATCTCCTCAGCAGTGGGCGGCAGGCCGGTGAGGTCGTAGTAGGCGCGGCGAATGAGAGTGCGCCGGTCGGCTTGCGTAGAGGGGGCGAGCCCCTTCGCCTCGAGTTTCGCGAGGATGAAGCGATCGATGTCGTTGTTCGCCCATGCCCCGTAGTGCACGTTCGGGATGGCGGGAAGCTTCGGCTTTTGGAAGGACCAGAACTCGCGAGGACTTGTCGTCGGCCGCGCACCGGTTGTATCCGCAGGCATGGGGAGACCCTCGCGTACCCAGGCTTCGAAGTCCGCTACAACTTCGGCGGGCAGCGGCTTGCCGGGTGGCATCCTGAGGTCTTTGTCCTGATAGCGGAGCGCTCGCAAGATCACGTCCGCGAGCGGGCCGGAGTTGCCCCCGCGCTTGACACCTGCCTGCGAATCGAGCAGCAGCCCGCCCTGTGGCTTGGCGGCTTTCGCACTATGACACGCATAGCAACGGGTCGCGAGCACCGGGCGGATTTTGGTCTCGAACAGATGGACGCCGTCGGAGTCAGCAGCGGAAGCGATGCCGATCGGGAGAAGGAGTATGAGAAGGCGACCCCGGCGGGACATAGGGTGAGTTGATTTTACCAATGTGGGACCAGCAGCGGATACGCGGAGCTGGCCTAGGGTCGCGGTCTGTCGATGCGAAAGTCATCGAACTGCGCGCTATCGCGGTATGCGAACAAGCCTGCGTCCAGGATGCCCGCCGCAGAATCTACAGAGGCCTCGCCGACCTTGGTCCAATGTTCGCCGTCATTGCTGGAGTACCCGGTGAATCGGGTGCCATCACGTTCAAGCTTCAACCAGAGAGGCCAAAACGTATTCCCGTCGAAATTCGTGTGCTCGTCAAGCCGGCCATCATTGTTGCTATCCCACTCGAGCGACGCACCCGCAGCGGGGGACGACGCGAGCACCACGTAGCCGGTTGACTGGTCGGGCTTGCGCATCTCTCGGCGAACGATGATGCCGGCGCGGCCCACCCAGTTAGTCCGCAAGTCGGGATTTTCGAGTTTCACGACTAACGTGCCTCGGGGAGGCAACGACTGCGGCAGGAAGATCGAGCCGTACTGATCCCCGAACTGCTGCAGCGGATAGTCGCCCGCAGCTCGAATGAAGAACCCGGCGGCTGAGCGCATGAACTCCGCCTTGGTGTTCGCGAACGTCTCGTAGGGGCTTGCTACGGGCTGCGACTCGCGCCCCAATGCCACGGCCTTGGCGCTGCGTCCCGCGACGCTGATGTCGAACGGACCCGCACTGGGACGGCGTAAATTGAGGAACGATACTGTCGCGGGACTGCCATCCTGCACCCAGATTCTTCGCTCGATCGTATCGGCACCGACTTTAAGCGGAACAGATAGTAGACCACGCCCGCCATCGGAGCGCACGGTTGCACGCACCCAGAACGGCTCTCCGGTGCGCACCAAGCCTGCTGGCGGGTGTAGTTCGACGTTCTGCATACGAACTGCAGGTTCTGGCTTACCGTCTACGATCAGTGCACCAGAGCCTGAGAGTTGCACGATCGGTGGCCCTCCAGCGTCTCGTTCTGCGCGGAAGCGGTCTAGCTCAACCACACCGACATTGTCGGCAAGAATTGCGCTGCGATGCTCGTTGGCATGCTTCTCGATTCGTACATCGTGCAACTCGAGCGCGCGCACGTTGCGGCAATAGATACCGTACGCCTGCAGTACAGAGAATGGACTGAAGCCCTGCGACTGGGCGCGGCTCTCATCCACGCCGTCCTTGTAGGCGATGCGGACATTGTTCAACACAATGGACCGGGCGGGATTCTCAGCCGGCGCCGAGACGTAGACCGGCACGAGTCCCGCGCCGGTGACGGTCACGTTGTTGAACGTGATTCGTCCCACGCCAAGGCTATTGGCGCTGTAGGACGCGTCGGAGCTGAAGGCGATGTAGATGGGAGTGCCGACATTGATCATGGTCACGTTTGAGATCACCATGTTGTCCACGGGTCCCGGTGCAACCAGACGCGTTTCGCCTTTAGGGATAGCGCGCTGCGGCAATATCTGAAAACCTGCCTCAAGACGGTGCCGTTGTGAGGTGCCCGCGGGAAACTCGCCAGGGCCGTACATCAGCAGGTTGTTAAACAGCACATTGCGTCCGCCCACTCGAATTGTGTTCGCGGACGAATTCAGGACGCAGTTCGAGACGGTCACGTTCTCCCAATAGGCACCCGCGAGGCTGTCATCGCCGGAGAAGATGCGGCAATTGGCGATGGTGGCGTTTCGTGTGTCATGCATGTTGATGCCGTCCCATCCGCCGCGAACGGTGATGCCATCGATGTTCAGCCGCTCAGAGGAGCGCACAATGACGCTGTAGTTCCCCGCATCATTGATGAGCACGTCGCGCACTGCCGCGTCGCGAGTGTTGAAGAAGAGAACGGAATGCGGGCCTCGCATCCGCTCTTCGCCCGCGGGGTTGCGGACCTTGTTGCCATCGATTGTGCCCCTGCCAATCACGGCGACATTGTGCGCGTCTTTGGCGAGAATCAGTGCTTGATACCAGACTTGACCAGCGACGGCGGTGTCGTATTGCGAGAGGTCGCGAGTCGCGAGCAAGGTGGCACCGGAGTCCAGCCATAGCGTGACATTGTCGCGCAAGGTTATGGTGCCGGAGAGATACGTGCCTGCGGGGACGTACACGGTCCCGCCGCCGTTCTTCGAGCATGCCTCGACGGCGGCGTTAATGCTGACGCGATCGAGGGTAACGCCGTCACCCTTCGCTCCGAAACGCTTCACGTCATATGCAACCGGTGAAGACTGCGCCGGCGCGGCGAATAGTGCGAGAAGGAGGCCGAAGATCATTGTTAGAAGAGCAGTTTGAGGCCACCCTGCATCGCGCGAGAATTCGATGCGCCGGTGATTACACCGAAGGTTGCCGTATTCGACATGTTCGTTCCCGGAGCGTTGAAGTATGGATGGTTCGTGGCGTTGATTGCCTCGAGCCGCATCTCGAGATGCAGTCGCTCATGGATGGCAAAATTCTTAAACGCCGAAGCATTCAACGACATCTGCCCAGGCGCACGCAACTGGCTAATGTAAGGCACTTGCGGCGACACCGTGTACTGCGTGGGCAGCGCTTGAAACGCGTTGATATTGAAATAGGGATTCAGAATGTTGCCGGCGGCATCGCGTTGATCGCCGAGGCGATTCGTGACTGGACCGCTGAGTGCGGGATCGGCCACCACAAGCGGGCGTCCATTCGCCTGCGAAAAGCTCAGGGGCAGCCCTGATTCCAGAGAGAAGAATCCCGTTACCGCCCAGCCACCCAACACAGGACGTAGCCACCGCTGGATTCCATCGCCGGCGAACCGCCCTGGTAGTGCATATGTGAACGCAGCCCGAAGAAGATGCGGCTGGTCGAACTGCGAAATGGAGCGGTAGTGGCGCTCATTCACCAGACTAGTGGTGTTGTTCACGAGCGTCTTCGAGAAGGAGTATGTCCCGACGACACTAAAGCCGTGGCCCATCCGCTTTTCCGCTTTCAACTGGAGCGAGTTGTAGGTCGCCTTTCCTGTATTTGCCCCGTTCAGAGTGAGTGAAGTGAATTGCGGATACGCAACCAGCAGTTGTCTGCGCGATATCGAAGGGCCTTGACCCAGCGCAGAGGTGCTCGGGAAGACACCGGCGAACGGATTGTTCACGGTCGCATTCTGTCCAGCGCCCAGCGGCAGGTATACATCCGAGAGCTCGTTCAGATTGTAGTTCTCCAGTTCCTTTAAGCTGAGCATGTGGACGAAGGCAGCTTCCACGACGACGTCGCCGGGCAACTGGTGCTGAACGCTGAACTGAAACTGCTGGTTATACGGCAGAACTCGGTTAGGGTTCACGAACGAAAGGCTGTCGCCCACCTGGGCCATCAAGCCGGCGCTGCTGCCGAGAGGGGCGCGCAGGCCGGCGGGGAATGGATTGGCCAGCGTGGTGAAGATGGTCGCGCCTGTGTCAGTGGAGCCCAGGTACGGAGTGACGGCGTCGAAGGAGCCAACGGATCCGAGCGAGCCGATATTGTCGAGGGCGCTCACGTAGAAGAAGCCATACCCGCCACGCAGCACTGTATTTCGGAAGAGCTGGTAGGCGAAGCCGAAGCGCGGCCCGAAATTGTTCAGGTCGAGATTGCCTTCCGTTCGCGGCAAACCCTGCACACCTGCGAACTGCACGCCGCCACGTAGATTGAGTCCGGGCACCTGCACCGGGAGGGCCGCGCTCTGATCGAATCCATACGCAACCCGGTTGTAGCGCTCCGTGTATGGCGTTTCGAGTTCGTAACGTAGACCGAAGTTCAGGGTCAGCTTCGTAGTCACTTTCCACTGATCCTGGAGAAATCCCGCGATGTAGTGGCTCTGTAGAGACAACGGACTGGTGTATCCGAAGCTGCCGCTTGCAGGCGCACCGAGCAGCAGTGACGCCATCGCCGTCCCCGTTGTGTTGGCGGTGGAAGCGGTATACGGGTCCTGTTGCGTGAATGTGGGACTGAACGTAAAGCTGCCTGCCCCGGAGACTCCCTGGTTCGATGTGTTGTAGCGCACCAGCCGGTAGTCCGTACCGAATTTCAGGCTGTGGTTGCCGCTGATTTTCGTGAACGTGCTGAACGCCGAATGCAGGTCGTTCGCGAAATTATTGAGCCTCGAACCCAGTTGCGGAATATTCTCGCCCAGATTGAACTCGGGATATCCCTTCACGGCCTGATTCGTCGTCAGAATGGCGGGCAGCTTCAGAGGCGCTGGGTCCAATCCGGTGGCACCCCATACCTCATAGTTGAAGCGCCTGGCGAAGCCGTAGCGGAACGAACCGACCATGCTCGGCGAAAAAGTGAATGTGTCATCGAGCGTGAATGACGTGCGCCACTGCTGGTAGTGGTCGATGTCGGCGCCGCTGCCGGCGTATGCGTGGACGCCCTGAATCAGGACGTCGGGGTTCTGATCTCGAGTCAGGCGGCTGAAGCGCCCAAACAGGCGCTGGCGATCGCTGAGGGTGTGGTCGATGCGGATGCTCTCCTGAGCCTGGCCAACAGTGTAGGTGCCGCTTCCGATCCAGTTGTTTCCACCGATTTGCGCCGGCCCGGGGATGTTCGGCAGCGGAAGGGCCGCAAGTACGGCTGCTCCGATCGGGCTGATCTGGTTCGCTGGAATGATGTTGCCTGCAAATTGCTGCCGGACTGGCTTGCCGTTCACAATCTGTGTGGTTGCCGGATCGAAGATCTTGATAGGCACGCCCGTTCTGCTTAGCGTCTGCGAGAAGTCGCCCCGGCGCTCGAGCTCTGTGGGGACGCGCGCCTGCCTGGTCAGGTCGCGAGTGTCCGCGTCGGTCTCATAGGACACGGAAAAGAACGTGCGATTGCGGCCGTCATAAAGTTTAGGAATGTAGACAGGACCGGAGAGGAAAGTCCCCCACTGGTGATACTTCACGGGCGTTTTCGGCAGGCCGAACTTGTCGTTTGTCCACGTGTTCGCGTTGAGGGCGGTCCAGCGTTTAAACAGGTAGAGCGATCCGTGGGGCTCGTTCGTACCCCCTTTGGTCACAATCGTAACGGCGCCTCCATTCGAGTGTCCGTACGAGGCGTCGAACATCGTCGTGTTGACTTTGATCTCTTCCACCGATTCGACAGAGGGGACCATCACGACCGATCCTGTCGACATTGGCACCGTGTCCGGTACGCCGTCGAGGATGAATTCGTTGCCACCACGCGTGCCGCCGCCCCCTGAAATGCTGACCTGCGTCTGGTTGTCGCTGGTGTAGGTGCCCATGGAGGCTCCCGTCACACCGGGCGCCATTCGGACGAAATTCGCCGCATTCCGATAGATGGATAGCGGGACGTTCGCCACCACACTGCTATTCATCACTAGGCCCAGGTCTGGCTGCGCGGTCTCGAGTAGCGGAGCGGCAGCAGTCACGGTAACGCTCTCGGCGGACGATCCGATTTCGAGCGCGAGGTCTACTCTTACTTGCGTGCTGGTGGGAACGCGGACATCTTTCCGCTCGGCCGTCTTAAACCCGCTGAGCTCTGCGCTTACCGAGTAGTTCCCGGGCAGAAGAAAGGGTACCTGGTAGTTTCCCTCGGCATTAGTGGCGGTGTCGACTACGACTCCCGTGTCCGCATTGGACACGCGAATCTTCGCTCCCACTACGGCTGCTCCCGTTGGGTCAATCACTCTTCCTATGACCCCACCTCGATACTCCTGAGCTGGCAGACACACACAACAGGTAAACAGGACGGCTAATCGAAGTCCTTGCATAGTGCTCTCCTCTCCACGCGGTGCCGTTCAGAGCTGATCTCTCGGCAGAACAGGCTAATTTTCAGTTCGGATTCCGCCGGGACCCACCGTCTCGGCGCGAAGCTGTGTAGCTGTCCTCACGGTTCCACACTCTTTCGAACTTTCGCAATCGATTTCGCGGTAAAACGTGTTCACGGTGTCGGTGACCGAACATGATAAGCAGGTATGTTGCTGATTCTCTGAGGCTTATGCGCTTGAGGCGAGCGCGTGAAACGGCTCGAGAATCACGCACGCCGCTATGTTCTTTTACAGTAAAATGAGAAGAGCTGTGGCCGCGAGTGGGCAGAAACTTCCCAGAACAACGACTTTGAAGCAAACCGTAGTGGATGAGCGCCGCGCGCTGCTTCAGCGAATTCTGTGGAGCCGCCAGATTGAACGATCTGGCAGAATTCGTGAATTCCTCAGCTATGTCTGCGAACGATCACTGGCGGATTCGACGGTCGAAATCCATGAGCAGGAGATCGGGCACGCGGTTTTCGGCCGCAGCGCAGACTACGACACTGCTCTCGACAACATAGTTCGGGTCACCGCATCGCAGGCACGCAGGAAACTCGAGTTGTACTTCGGATCCGACGGCGCCAGCGAGCCGGTGCTGCTGGAGATTCCGAAGGGGCAATATACGCCAGTGTTCCGGCCTCGGACAGTCGCGGAGGCTGAGGCAGTTCCCGCGCCGCCCCAAACGGAGCCTTCCACACCCGCGATTGCGGCCGAGACTGTTGCCGTTCTTCCGCCGGGTTCGGCTGCCATTGGGCGGTACCGGCGACTGCTGACTGGAGCATTGGTCTGCATCGTCGTACTGGCCGTGTCCGTAGGTTACCTGGGCGTTCAGGTCTTGCGCCAACGCGGGGCACCCGCGTCGATCCTCGATACGAGTCCCAATTTGAATGCATTGTGGGGACAGATCCTCACGCCCAATGGACGAACCGACCTGGTGGTGACGGACTCGAGCTTGAGTCTCTTTCAGGAATTGCTCGATCACCAACTCACTCTCACCGAATACCTGAAGCCCAATTGGGCGCAAGCGGAGCAGTTGGCATCCAATCCACAACTGCAGGCATTCGCGAAGCGTGCGGCGCAGCACCAGTTCACCAGTCTGGCCAACGTGACCTTCGCATACAGGGCGGCGCGGCTCACCGGACGCAATCCAGACAAGATATCCGTCTTTTCGGCACGCGGGTTCAACATCCGGCAAATGCAGTCGGACAATGTCATCCTACTAGGCAGCTCGCGCGCGAATCCCTGGGTGGAGTTGATTGCCGATCGCCTGAAATTTCGCTATGCGTTCGATCAGAAGCTCCGGTATTCCTATTTTGAAAACCGCGAACCAAGCGTAGGTGAACCGGCGAAATTCCAGAGCGATGCGGGCGTGAGCTATTGCCATATCGCGTTTGTTCCGAATCTTGGAAAGAATGGCGTGGTCCTGCAAATTGCCGGCACAGAAGTGGAAGGCACCGAAGGCGGCGGTGAGTTTCTGACCGACGAACGGTCGCTGGCACAACTCAAGTCCTTTATTCCTGTGGGCCGAGACGGAAAATTCCCATACTTCGAAATCCTGCTGAAGAGTACCCGTATCGGTGGTCTTGCGCCGCGCTTCTCGATCGTCGCAGGGCGGGGGCTGCACCTGTAGCGTATCTTTACAACCCTTAACAAACCAATTGCCGGCCCCATCACTCTAAGGGCATATATGATTTCGGCAATCACACGGCGCACGATGCTTCGCGGCGCAACGCTGGCGCCATTTCTCTGGTACACAAAAGGTGCGTTTGCGCAGGCGCTTACACAGACTCCGGCTCTGACGATCGGTCCGTACTATCCGGACCGCCTACCGCTCGATCAGGACAACGATCTGCTTTTGATCAATGACGCGATTACACCGAGCGTCGGCGACATCATGTGGGTCTCGGGCCGGGTGCTGGATAGCAGCGGATCTCCGGTGCGCGGCGCAGTGGTCGAGATCTGGCAGGCGGACAACAACGGTGCCTACATTCACTCGGCAAGTCCGATCGCTAACCGGGATGCGAACTTTCAGGGTTATGGAAAATTCGAGACCGCGTCCGATGGCCGCTATCTGTTCCGCACGGTAAAGCCTGGCATTTATCCGGGACGGACCCGCCACATCCACTACCAGATCAAGACACCGGGTCGCGGGAATTTGATTACGCAGCTCGCTTTCCAAGGCGAGGCGTTGAATGCGAACGATGGTGTGCTGCAAGGCATCAGCAACGCGGCGCAGAAGGCCTCGGTGATTCGTCCCATAGAAGCACTTGCGACCTCGTCGATTGGTGAGAAGCGCGTCACGTTCGATGTCGTGATGGGCTTCACGCCGGAGGAAGCGCCATCGGGAAGCGCGCCCGTGGTTTCGACGCGCAGCGGCGTGGTGAACGCTGCGGGATTTACGGCAGGTGCAACACCCGGAGCATGGATCAGCATTCACGGATTTCGGCTTTCTGCGACGACGCGGACCTGGGCTGCGGCGGATATCGTGAACGGAAAACTTCCGACCAGTTTGGATGGCGTCCGCGTGACCATCAATGGCAAGGACGCATACGTCTACTTCATCAGTCCCAATCAACTGAACGTTCAGGCTCCCGCTGACACGCTAAGCGGCACTGTGCAGGTTGTGGTGACGAATGCGAATGGCACCTCAAGCCCCACCACAGTGCAATTGCAAAACGCGCTCCCCGGCTTCTTCCGACTTACACAGGACTACGTGATGGCGACCGACCCGAACGGCGGCTATATCGGACCGTCGAACATTGTCGATGGATTGCTCACGGCGCCTGCCAGGCCGCTGAGCACGATTGTGCTGTATGGCACTGGCTTCGGTCCCACGAATCCGGCCATCGCTCCGGGTGAGGTTGTAAACAATTCGAGTCCCTTGCTCAATCCGGTGACGATTCGCATTGGACAGGCGGCCGCGCAGGTTCTCTATGCCGGCACGACGGGAGTGGGACTCAATCAATTTAACGTCGTGGTGCCCGACCTTCCGAATGGTGACTATCCGGTGGTCGCACAGGTGGCCGGCGTGCGGACTTCATCGATTGGCAGGCTGCAAATTCAGCGGTAGCCTGGAGGTATGGGGCGCACACTCATTCTCATTGGGATCGTCATTGCGGCGGTGGGAGTGCTGATGGTGCTAGGTGAGCGATTGCCGGTGCGACTGGGAAGGCTCCCGGGCGACATCGTTTATCGCGGCAAGAACACCACCGTGTACTTCCCACTGATGACAAGCATCATTGTCAGCGTGATTCTTAGCCTGGTGATGTGGTTGGTGAGCCGGCGTTAAACTACTTCAGAAAGCCCATTTTATCGATCGGCCAGTAGACGAACACCGCCTTGCCGTAGATGTATTTTCTAGGCACGGTGCCCCAGGATCGGCTATCGTTGGAAGAACTCCGATGATCGCCGAGCACGAAGAATTCGTCCTGTCCCACCTTGAAGGGCGACATGGAATAACGGTCGCGGTACTCGTCGATCACGTAGCTTTCGTTCAGCGCCTTGTTGTTGACGAGAACACTGCCATTTTCGACCTCGACAGTGTCGCCGGGCACGCCGATCACACGCTTGATATAGGACTTCGTGGGGTCGCCCGGAAACCAAAACACAACCATGTCTCCGCGTTCAATGTTTCCGAGGCCGAATTTGTAGACGAACTTGTTGATAAAGATACGCTCCTGGTCTTGCAGAGCGGGCATCATGCTGGTGCCCTCCACCTTTACGGGCTGGTAGAGAAATAGAATGACCAAGACAGCGAGCACCACCGAGACCAGCAGGTCGCGGATCCAGCCAGCGAGCACCGTCACCACGGACGGTTCATTTACGACTGCCGGTTTTTCGGACTCTGGAACCATTGCGTCCATCTTCAAACAAACTCCCGACGTTCAAATATTACAGCATGAGTAGACCCGCGACGCCAACTGCCGCCCTGATCATCCCCGCCCTGAATGAGGAGGCGGTGATCGGGACGACGCTTCGTGCCATTCCGCCGGGCCTCTTCCATACCATCATTGTCGCGGATAACGGGTCGACAGATGCGACAGCACGGGTGGCGGCGGAAGCGGGCGCGACCGTTGTCTCCATTCCCGAAAGAGGGTATGGCGCCGCCTGCCTGGCTGCAATGAAGCGGTTACCCGCCGAGGTGGAGGCGGTCGTGTTCCTCCAGGCGGACCTGTCGGAAGTGCCGGACGAGGCCGTGTCTCTCCTTGCTCCTATACAGGATGGACGAGCCGACCTGGTGATCGGTTCCCGAACGCTTGGCACCGCCGAACCCGGCTCGCTGCTCGCGCACCAAGTCTTCGGCAACTGGCTCGCGACCTCGCTCATCCGGCTGTTTTACGGATTCCGGTACACCGATCTCGGGCCTTTTCGGGCGATCCGCCGGGACTCGCTCGAGCGTCTGCAGATGCGCGAGCGGCGGTATGGCTGGACAATCGAGATGCAGATCCGAGCTCTACAGGAGGGCCTGCGAATTCTGGAGATCCCGGTGTCCTATAAGGTGCGTGTTGCCGGTGAGAACAAGGTCTCGGGGAATCTGCGCGCGAGCATGGCGGCCGGCGTGAAGATTATTTGGACGGTTTTCCGCTTGCTTTCGCGCCGGAACCGCGGCGTTTCCAAAGCAGAAAACCTAGCATCGTTTTAGCGTCGAGAATTTTGCCGTCGCTGATCATGGTATCCACCTGTTTAGCGGGGAACCACTCCATGTGGATGCGCTCATCTTCCATCCAGGCGGCCTCTCCAGCGGTTAGCTCCTCGGCCAGGTAGATCGACATCTTCTCCTCTAGAAATCCGGGGCTGACGTAAAAATTGGCCAACTTGGTCCATGTCTTGGCGCGCAGACCTGTTTCTTCCTTCAGCTCACGCTTGGCAGCCTGCAGGACGGTCTCGCCTTTATCAACCCGGCCTGCGGGCAATTCCCAGAGAGACTGTTGCGCGGGCAGCCGGTACTGCTTTACGAGCAGAATTTGTTTCTTTTCATTCACGGGCATGATCACCGCCGAGCCGTTATGGCGGATAATCACGCGCCGGATTTCAAAGTCGTCAGGGTCGGTAGCAACATCCTCGGTGACGGTGAATATGGACGTTTCGATGAGGGTTTTGGATGAGATCAGTTTCATGGTGCGAGGTGTTCCTTACAACAATACAGGAAAATGTTTGGGGCAGCGCAAGAGGCCGCCCTCAGGACGATAATCGTCAGAAATGCCTTGGTTTCGACGCCCGGGATTCACCGAAAATGCCTGGCATTGGCACTCGCCGATTCGCGGTAAGCTAGACCAGCAATGAAGCACCTGTCCGCCTTCGTCTTTCTCACTCTCGGCGCCTTCACCCTCGCCGGCCAAGTTCAGCCCAACCAGCCGGGCACGCAATGGAGTGACGACCAACTCCGCCAGACCGTGGATGTGGCACGGGTAGGCCGCACGCTCACGCCGAAATCCTGGCCTAATGGTTCGCGCGTCGCCGTCGCACTGACTTTCGACACCGATTCCGAAGCCCCGCTCCTCCGCGATGGCACCACCTCGCCCACAACCCTCTCCGCCTCTGACTTTGGCGCGCAAAAGGGCATTCAGCGCATCCTCGACATGCTCGAGCGCCGCAAGGTGCCGGCGACGTTCTTCGTCACCGGCGTGGACGCCATGCTGCACCCAGGCATGCTGGCGGCAATCCTGAAGAACGGGAAGCACGAAGTCGGCGTCCACGGCTGGATTCACGAATTCCCGCCGCGCCTGGCCGATGGCGAGGAGGAGCGCCTGCTCGACAAAGCGATCGATTATCTGACCAAGGCGACCCACAAGCGCCCCGTCGGCTACCGTGCTCCTTCGTGGGCATTTTCCGGAGTCACGCTCGACCTTATCCGCAAGAAGGGTTTCCTTTACGACAGCAGCCTGCAAGCGCTCGACGAGCCCTACGAGATTCGCTCGCGTGGCGAGGACACAGGGCTGGTCGAACTCGCCATCGATTGGACGCTAACCGAAACACCCTACCTCGGCCAGAATGGCCGCATGCCATCTCCAGAGATGCTGTACAAACTGTACCGGGGCGAGTTCGACGGCGCGTACCGCGAGGGCACGACCTTCATTCTCACTCTGCACCCTTACATGAGTGGCCATCGCGCGCCCATGGAGCAGTTGGATTCGTTCGTCGCCTACATGCAGTCGAAGTCCGGCGTCTGGTTCGCCACCTGCGCGCAGATTGCGGAATACGTCAAGCGCGCGGCCCCGAAGTAAATTTTGTTGCCGAAGCGCCCACCGATCTTCTTCATTTCCGCACTGCACGTAAAAACTCATCAGCCGAGCGCGTATTCAGGACATCCTCCGCGGTCAACCAACCACGGCGGGCCATCAGGACACCGTAGGGCATGTTGAGCAGGTGCTTAGGATGATGAGCGTCAGTGGCGATGGTGAAGCGCGCGCCTTTCGATTTGGCAACGCGAATCAACGGTCCAAATAGGTCAAGGCGCTCGGGGCTGGCGTTAATCTCAAATGCCACTTTGCGTCGGGCCGCCTCGGCAGCGATGCGATCGAAATCCATGTGGTAGGGCTCACGGTGCATCAGCATGCGGCCCGTGGGATGTCCGATCACCATGAGGTGGGGGCATTCAAGCGCTCGCAAATAACGATCTGTCATCTCCGACGGCTCGAGTGTCATGTGGCTGTGGACACTGCCGATGACGAGATCGAGTTCGGCGAGCGCATCATTCTCGATATCGAGAATGCCCTCACGGCGAATGTCGCACTCGAGGCCCGAGAGGATGCGAATGCCCAAGTGGCCGCTGGCGTTGAGCTCCCGTACGTGCTTTGCGAAATCGACGACGCGTTTTTCGTCGAGTCCGTTCGCCATGGCCAAAGCCTTCGAATGATCGGTGATCGCCATGTACTCATAGCCAAGCGCCTTGCATTCGGCCGCCATCTCCTCGAGCGTGGCGCGGCCATCGGTCTCGCGCGTGTGCATGTGAATATCGCCGCGGATATCGGACGGGTTGATCAGCACGGGTAAGCGATGCTCGGCTGCGGCTTCAATTTCGCCCTGGCATTCGCGCAGTTCAGGTGGAATGAAGTCGAGGCCCAGTCGCTCGTAAATCTCTTCTTCCGTCTCGCCGGCCACCCGCGAGTCGTCATCGAGGCGGAAGAGGCCATACTCGCTGAGGGTGAACCCCATCTTGAGCGCGCGCTGGCGGACGGCGACATTGTGCTCTTTGCTGCCGGTGAAATACTGCATGGCGGCGCCATAGCTCTCGCGTGGAAGGGCGCGCACGTCTACCTGCAAGCCCTCTAGTCCCACCTTCGCACTCGCCTTATTGGCGCCCCTTGCGAGGACTTCGTGCACGCGAGGAAATGTAACGAAGCGCTCGAGAACATCATCAGCTGCGGGACCGGTGACTAGCAGGTCGAGATCGCCCACCGTCTCCCGGCCGCGCCGCAGGCTGCCGGCGGGCGAGATCTCCTCCACACCAGGAATCTCCCCGAGGTGCGCCATGAGTTCAGCCGCGACTGCGTGGGCGTGAGTGAGCAGGAAACGTCCCGATGAACTGCGATACTGCTGGATGCCGCGCAGCACTTTCTCTTCGAGTTTTGCACCCATACGGGGCAGCGTGCGCAGGAGTTGCTCGTTACAAATGCGCTCCAAATCGTCAATGGTGCTCACGCGGAAATGCTCGAACAGCAGCGCGATGCTCTTGGGCCCAAGACCCTGAATTTTCAGTAGTTCCAGAGCGGTAGGCGGATATTTTTCGAGAAGCTGATCGCGCTTTTCAAATGTCCGCCGAACGAGTAACTCACCGATCACGCCGGCGATGCCTTTGCCGATACCTGGGACTTCCGTAACCTTGCGCTCGGGGTTGGCGACAATGTCGGCGATGCGCTCAGAGAGGCCTTCGATGGCTGTGGCGGCGTTGCGATAACTGCGAATGCGAAACGAGTCCTCGCCGGCGATTTCCATCAGGTCGGCGGTTTCCGACAGGATTCGCGCGATCTCTCGGTTTTCCATGGGTCGACCTCAATTGTAGACCGCGCGCGGGCTTGTACCATTGCTTGTTCAATCCTGTTAAACTCTTGAAGTTGCCCCCGTTGTCGATTCAAGATCTCAGTTCGCAAAACAGGCCCGCAGAGGCCGAAGGAGTCAGGATGGAAAAGCTGGCACAACAAAACATCCAAGAGGCTTTTCTAAATAACGCGCGCAAAGACAAGACCTTCTTGACCATCTATTTGATGAGCGGCGTGAAGCTCTCAGGGCGGATCAAGAGTTTTGACAAATACTCACTTATTCTGGAAGCGAGCAACCAGGAACAGCTCATTTTCAAACACGCCATCTCGACGGTTGTGATTTCAAAACCCACGCATTCGTCTCCGGGACCACAATCGACGACAGGTGCGGCAGCCGCCGGCGCTCATCTCCCAAGCAAGCCTGCACCCGAGCCGGCTCAGGAGTAGCTTCACCGTTGGCCTTGGCCGAACGCGAGCGGGCAATTCTCGTCGGACTGGAACTCAGAGGCCGTGCGTCCCGACGGCCGGTGAGCGGTCCGGAGCCCGTGGAAACCAGCGCCGAAGAATCGATGGACGAACTCGCGGTTCTCAGCGAGAGCGCGGGCGCCGAGGTTGTCGAGCGCAGCGTGCAGTCCCGCGACACCGCTGAGGCGGCCACTTTGATTGGTTCCGGCAAGGTGGAGGAGCTCGCGCGACAGGTGCGCTTCCACGACGCCGACCTGGTGGTGTTCGACCGCGAGCTGACGCCCACACAACTACGCAACCTGGAACGCAAGCTCGAGTGCAAAGTAATCGATCGCACCCAGCTCATCCTCGACATTTTTGCGCGACGCGCGCGGACTCGGGAAGGTCAACTGCAAGTGGAGCTGGCGCAGTTGAACTACCTGCTACCCCGGCTCACAGGACGCGGCGCGGAAATGTCACGGCTCGGCGGCGGCATCGGCACCAGGGGGCCCGGCGAAACGCAGTTAGAGACCGATCGCCGTGTGATTGGGCGTCGAATCAGCAAAGTCAAAGAGAACTTGGAAAGCGTGCGCGCCGGACGCGCCGTCCAACGCAGGCAGCGGCAATCAGTGCCGCTCGCAACGGTGTCGCTGGTGGGATACACGAACGCCGGCAAGTCGACGCTGTTCAACCGTTTTACAGGCGCCGATGTGCTCGCCGACGCCAAAATGTTCGCGACGCTCGATCCTACTGTGCGCCATGTCATCCTGCCCTCGAATCGCAAAGTGCTTTTCAGCGACACAGTAGGTTTCATTCGCAATCTGCCGACGACGCTCGTGCAGGCATTTCGCGCCACACTCGAGGAGGTGGTGGAAGCCGCCCTGCTGCTCCACGTGGTGGACGTCTCATCTCCTCACGCCGCCGAGCACACATCTCACGTGATGAAGGTTCTGGCCGAGATCGGTGCCGGAACGACCAAGCAACTCCTGGTGTTAAACAAATTGGACCTGCTGCCCGAATCGGAAGCAGACGCAGATTCGGTTAGCCGGCGCATTCTGGGTAGCAGCATGCCGGCGGAAACGCTGCCCTCGGCTGTCGCTGTGTCTGCAAAAACCGGGGCCGGCTTCGGTCAACTGCTGCAACGGATCGACGCGATGGTCCCTCTGGATCCCGTCTCCACTGCAAAATTCCGAGTTCCTCACGGAGATGGTGCTGCCGCTCACCTGTTGCACGAATACGGGCGCGTGCTGGAGAAGCGGTTCACCGAAGAGTATTCTGAGATCATGGCCGAAGTGCCTGAATCGCTGAAGAAGCGTCTGGCTTCTTACGTTGTCCTGAACGCGGAATGAATCTTCCCAACGCGCTAACGCTGCTCCGAATCTTTTTTGTCCCGCTGCTGGTAGCAGTGCTGGTACAGGAGAACTTGCGTTTCGAGCTGGACGGCGTTGTGTTGACCAACGAGTTCATCGCGCTGCTGATTTTTCTTGCCGCCGCGCTGACCGATCTGCTGGATGGCTACCTGGCGCGCCGCCGCCAACAGATCACCACGGTGGGCACGCTGCTCGATCCCATCGCCGACAAGCTGCTGATTTCCGCCGCGCTCATCTCACTGGTACAAGTGCACGTCGTGCCCGCATGGATGACCGTCCTGATTGTGGGCCGCGAGTTCGCCATCTCAGGACTGCGGAGCATAGCCGCCGCGGAAGGCTACGTGATCCGCGCCAGTGAACTCGGCAAAACGAAGCTGGTCACACAAGTGGTGGCGATTTCACTGCTGCTGCTGAGCATTCACTGGAAGGTGCTGCGGCCGTTTGCAATGGCATGGATGTGGTGCGTGGTGCTGTTCGCGATACTCTCGGCGATTCTCTACTTCCGCAAGTTCTGGCGGAAGGTCGATCACAAGATCAAGGCTCGACGACGTCGTGAGCTGCTTTTGCTTCAGAAAAGACAGCGGCAGAGCGCCGTCCTTTAGCTTTCGCGGCGACATTCAGCGCATCGTAGAGCTGAGCGGTATTGATGGGCTTTGACACGTAGTCGTCCATGCCGGCCGCGAGGCATTTCTCGCGATCGCCCACCATGGCGCTCGCGGTCAAAGCGACAACGTGCAGCCGGCGGCCGCTGCCTTGCTCATTCCCACGAATAGCGGCGGTGGCCTCGAAGCCGTCCATCTCCGGCATCTGCACGTCCATCAGGACCACATCGAACGCCTGTTTCTGAGTCGCGTCCACAGCCTCCCGCCCATTGGAGACTACGGTGACCAGATGGCCGCGCCTCTCGAGCAGGCCGGTGATGACCTTCTGATTGACCGGATTGTCCTCGGCCACCAGGATGCGCAGCGACCCCGCTACAGCTTGCGCGAGGGATTGCGGTCGCGGAACGGCAATGCGGACCGAGGACCCGGCGGGACGTCCGAACCGCGCCATGAAATGGAAGTTGCTGCCCTGCCCCGCTTCGCTCTCCATCCACATTCGGCCGCCCATGAGTGAGGCGAGCTGGGCGGAGATCGCGAGGCCGAGTCCCGTGCCGCCATACCTGCGTGTGATGGATCCATCGCCTTGGCGGAACGGCTCCAGCACGCCCGCCTGCTGGTCTTTCGGGATTCCGATTCCTGTATCGCGCACCATGAAATGCAGCACGACGGAATCATCTCGGGCCGATTCGTCGCCAGCCTTTTCGCGATCCTGCGGCGGCATGCTGATGAACAATGTCACCGTGCCATGCTCGGTAAACTTGATTGCATTGCCGATCAGGTTGATGAGAATCTGACGCAATCGGCCGGGGTCGCCAATCAGGTTATCGGGCACGTTGCCGTCAATACGCGTGTTCAGCATGAGGCCCTTCTCGCGCGCACGCACTGCGAACAGTCCCATCAGACCGGTGATGTGCTCCCGGAGCTGGAAGTCGGCCGCATCCAGATCGAGCTTCCCTGCCTCCACCTTGGAAAAGTCGAGAACATCATTGATGACCGACAGCAGGGACACAGCGGAGGTGCGCACCAACTCGAGATTGGCACGCTGTTCCGGCCGAAGGTCCGCAGCCAGCATTAGCTCCGTCATGCCGAGAATGCCATTCATCGGCGTGCGGATCTCATGGCTCATATTCGCGAGGAACTGGCTCTTGTACTGGGTGGCACGCTGCGCCTCTTCGAGCAGCCGCTCGATCTCCTGATTTTTCTGCTCGACCACGCGTTTCTCTTCGAGCACCTTCTGCTGCTCAGTGACAAGCTGCGTAGTGCGTTCGGCAACCAGCGACTCCAATTTGCGCTGTTCGGCAATGATACGGCGGAAGCGCCACATCCAGAGCAGTCCGCCGCCACTGGCCATGGCAACCAGGCAGGCGACAGCGAACAACCATCCGCGCCACCACGCCGATCGGATGCTGAACGAAATGGTGGCCGGCGCCGTACTCCAGGCTCCGCTCGCATTCTGCGCCATCACTTCGAACGTGTATGACCCCGAGGGCAGGCTGGAGTATCGCGCGTCGGCGCGTCCGGTCTCTGTCCAGTTGTCCTCAAGGCCACTCAAGCGATAGCGAAATCGCACGGCCGATTCATTGGCGAACGTGAGTGCGGCGAATCGGACTCCGAAGGTGTGGTCGCGAAACGGCACACTCACTCCGGCAGACGCGCTCTGTTCGGTGTCGCCCAGCGAGTAGCCGGTGATGACAGGCAGAGGGTTCTGCGGAAATTCCACAGTCGGCAGCCGGAAATGCGAAAGACCCATGCTGGTGCCGATCCAGATGCTGCCATCCGTGTCGCCGAAGAAGGCGTTGCCGTTGCAATCGTCCCAGATCAGGCCGTCAGACGCGGTGTAGTGCTGCCATCGCTGTCCGTCGAGAAGATAAATGCCGTTGTCGGTGGTACGCCAGAGGCGGCCGCTCTTGTCGGTGCCGAGCGCAATGGACAACTCGGGGTGCGCGCCTGAGCTCGCCACCATGGTTTCCGCGCGGAGGCGTCCCTCTTTGACAGTGAGGCGCGTGATCTCAGGCGTGCCATGATACGCGAGCCAGATGGAGCCATCAGGAGTCTGGGCCATGCGTTCGACCTTGTCGGGCCGCAAGCCATCCTGTACCGTAAAGCGCGTGAACTGTCCGGCGTAGAGGCGCAGCACAGCGCCGGTACCACCAATCCAAAGCTGGCCCTGGCGATCGACCAGGAAGCGGGAATATCCGCGCGTATCGTCCAGTCCCGGCGGCAGAATTGGCGAGAAGGTCGCATCCCGGCCAGGCCTCGGACAGACGAACAAGCCCTGGCGCGTGGCAACCCAGAGCCGGCCTGCCGCATCGAACGCGAGATGTAGGATGTGGTCATTCGAGAGTCCCGTACGGGCCCCGAATTTCGTGGTCACGTTCGATCGCGGAGCGACGCGAGCGAAAAGTCCGGATGAGCTGCCCACCCAGATCGCGCCATCCTCATCAGGAGTGATCTGGTCAATGGTGAGAGACCGGCCCAGATCCCACTTGCGCCATTTGCTATCGGACTCGCCGTCGTTCGATCGATAGAACAGGCCGACATCGTTGCCAACCCAGAGCGTGCCGCGGCTGTCACGCGCAATGGCCCAGATGTTGTCGTTGCCCAGGCCTTCCGCTTCGGTCCACGATTCCCACTGGTTGTACCCCTTCCAGCGCGCAAGGCCCGCGCCGCCGAGGCCGATCCACAGCGACCCTTCGCGATCCTGAAACACGGACGTGGCGGAGTTGGTCTGCAGGCCGTTCTTCCTGCCGATGAATTCCCATCGCCCATTCACGCGGCGCGCAACTCCGAGATCGGTAGGCACGAAGAGCGTACCGGCGCGGTCCACGTAGAGAGTGGAGTAAGCGTTCGATGCGGGGATGCCCGAGTCACGCGCCACGAAATCATTCGAACCCTTCGCCCGTAGAAACAGATTGAGCGCGCTGCGTGCCCACAGATTCCCCTCGCCATCGGTAGCGAGCGAAGCCGAGCGATTCGGCACAATGCCGAGATCGCGGCTCATGGTCAGGAATGTCCCGTTTTCAAACTGGCAGATCCGGCTTCCACACCACAGCCACACGCGATCCGATGGATCGACGTGGATACCCGAGACGTGCTGGTGCGAGCCGGGGACGGCGAACATGCGAAAGCGGAGACCCGCGCCGTCGGGAGTTCCGACTGCGAATCCCTTTTGCGTACCTACATACAGCCGGCCTTTGGAATCGCCCGCGAGTGCGTTGCGTTGAACATAGCTGCCATCCTCGGGCAGCTTCACCACTTCGAACGGGCGGTTCTCGAGAACACTCAGTGGACGCCGCGCAAGTCCAGAGCTGGTCCCAACCCAGAGCGTGCCATCGTCAGTCTGGTAGAGCGATTCGATGCCGGCGCCGGGAAGTCCCTGTTGAACCCCGAAATGAACGAAACGGCGTCCGTCGTAACGGAACAATCCGTTCTGCGTGCCAACCCAGATGAAACCCGTGCGGTCCTGCAGAATGCACTGCGGCGTGAGATTCGTGAGGCCTTGTTCCTGGCCATAGTGCTGGAAGCTGTAGCGCTGAGCAAATGCGCTCAGCGACAGACTGAGCACGACCAGCCTGGCGAGACCTCGAATCATTTTGAAGAATAAATGATCTCAGATATCGACACTTCACCGCAAAAGGTGAAGTACGCAATTCAGGTCCGGTATACTGCGACAGGGGTGTCCCTCCCAGGCTCCTAGCGCATGCCAGAACCGAACGAATCCTCGTCGACGCCACGCCCTCGCGCTATCTATTGGGTGCTGTCGTTGGCGCTCGCCGGGGTTCTGCTTTACTACTCGCTGCGGGGCATTGAATGGCAGCGAGTATGGAGCATCATGCGCGGAGCGCAACTCCCCGTATTGGGACTGGCGGCCGTCATCATGTCGATGTCGCTGTTTCTGCGCGCTGTGCGATGGCGCGTGCTGCTTTCCGCTGACACACGCGTTCCCATCCCTCTTGCGTTCTGGGCCACAGCGGCGGGATATCTGGGCAACAACGTTCTGCCCGCCCGCGCCGGCGAGGTGATTCGCACGCTGATGATCAGCAGGCGGACCGGCATGAGCAAAGCGTACGTGCTCACCACCGCGCTATCGGAGAGGGTGGTGGACGCAATCGCATTGATCACCATTAGCGCCACGGTCCTGCTGACACTCCGGGAGAAACCGGGCTGGCTCGCGGACGCCGCGCGGCCTTTCGCTTTGATCGGCTTTGCAGGTGTGTTGGCGATTGCGTTACTGCCCGCGTTCGAGGCGTTCTGGTTTCGATCGCTCACGTTCATGCCGATTCCGAGAGGCTTGCGCGACAAAGTAGAGCACGGATTGCGCCAGGGACTCTCTGGGATCCGCAGCTTTCATGATGGCGGACGCTTGAGCCGCTTCCTGCTGCTGACGGCCGTGATCTGGTGCCTGGACGGCATCACGACCGTTGTCGGTGCCAGATCGATTGGTATTCCTATCAGCCTGCCCGTCGCGTTCCTGCTAGTCGCAGCACTGGGACTCGGAAGCGCGCTGCCTTCGACGCCCGGCTATGTCGGAATTTTCCAGTTCGTGGCGGTGAGCGTACTGACCCCATTCGGGTTCAGCCGCACAGATGCGATTGCGTACATTCTGCTCTTTCAGGCGATGAGTTACGCCGTGATCCTGTTTTGGGGTTTGCTCGGCTTGGCGCAGCAGCGCAAGTCACGAGTGCAGAACGTGCCACTGACATCCGCGCGTGTTTCCGATTCCGCCTGACCCGTTTACACGGTTAGCATCGAGATGACGCCTCGATGTTTCAGGCCGGAGAGAGCGAGTCCATAACGGCCGCGGACACCGGTCTTCTCGAAGATGTGTTTCAGGTGGATCTTCACCGTACCTGGTCGAATGTTGAGTTCGCGCGCGATCTCTTTATTCTTCAGGCCGTGCTCAACCAGTTCCATGACCTGCTGCTCGCGTGGCGTCAGCTCTGACCTTGGATAGATATCGGCACGGGGCGCTTCCCGAAAAACGGAATCTTCCATCCACGTCGTACCAGTCCCGACAGCTCGCAGGCAGGCGATGAGCTTGTCCACCTCAGCCGTCTTGCGTAGGATTCCCTTGGCGCCATTTTGCAGAAAGCGGAGTGCCTCAGGCTCCGTAATCGAGGTGCCCCAGACAACAGGCGCGCACTGGCTCCGAAGCTCATGAAGTTTACTAATAAAATCGACAACGGCCTGCATTCCAAAGGCTTTGTCGATCAACAGCAAGTCCGGCGCCTGGCTGACGACGATCTCCAGCCCGGGACCCAACGCCTTGGCGGCGGCTATAAACTTAAGGTCCGCGCAAGCACTGATGGCTGCCTTGACGCCCTCGGCTGTAACGGGCTGGGTGTCACAAACGCCAATTGTGAGTAACTTTGTCGATTCAATCATATAGACTATGAAGTGGCGCCATCGGCGCGCCTCCCTGGTACTCATATCGACCAGCTGTCTATAGATTTAGTAATTTACGTGGCCCAAGACTCTCAAGGTTTCGTTTTGCTTAGCCGATCTTTTTGTTTGGAAGGCTCGCACAGGAGTGGCTCGTCTAGCACGAAATGCCCATAGTTGACGCCCGATACTATCGGACACTGGTTGTCTGCCCAAACAAAGCGATGGCAGCCGAGCTGGTGCCGATTGTTGCCCATGGGCTGCCCCTCGCGCCCGTCCAGAGCATTCAGGAATATCCGACCCGCCGGCCGCTCCTCGATCTGCTAAAAACCCTCGACCCCAAGTTGTGCTTCGTCGATTTCACGTCCGACAGCGAGCGTGCGTTCACCTTCATCGCCGAAATGCGGTCGATGGGTTCGGACACGCCGGTAGTTGCGCTGCTGGGTGGCAACAATCCGGACATGATCCTGCGGTGCCTGCGCCAGGGCGCCACAGACTTTCTCATCCGCCCTTTTTCCACAGACCAGATCGATGCGGCGGTGGAGAAAATCGCACGCCTGTATCCGGCGCCGACAACGAAGACCGGCATCGGAGGAAAAGTCATCGCGCTCTTCCCCGCGAAAGGCGCTTGCGGTGCGACGACCATTGCCTCCAATCTCGCATTTCAAAGCAAGAGGCTGGGAGCGAAAAAGATCCTGCTCGCCGATCTCGATCCCTTGACGGGTACGATTTCATTTTTGTTAAAGCTGAAATCCGCCTATAGCTTTTTCGACGTGCTCAGCCGGCATCACATGTTGGATGCCGATCTCTGGCGGCAGATGGTGCTCGTGCACCAGGGCATCGACATTCTGCTCTCGCCTGAGAACTTGATGGACGGCATCGACGAGTTGCACGACGCCGCTCCTATTTTCGATTACGCGCAGCAGAATTACGAGATCGTGATCGCCGATTGCAGCAACGCGTTTACGGAGTGGAATCTTTCCATCGCCCGGAACGCCGACGAGTTACTGCTCACCACCACAAACGAGCTCGGGTCGCTGCAGGCTGCGCAGAAGGTGCTGGCCTATTTTGAGCAGAACCGCATCGACACCTCGAAGGTGAAGGTGATCGTGAATCGGTACGATCGCGAGATTGGATTGAACAGCGACGTGATCAGTTCGGCGCTGCAGTGCGATGTGTTCCAGGTGATTCCGTCGGATTATGAGACGGTGCAGAAATCGCTGATGGACGGTAAGCCCATCCCGGCCGGCAGCGCGATCGGCAAGAACATGGCTGCGCTAGCCGACAAGGTCTGCGGCAAGCGTGACCGCGGCGGCGACGATGACAAGAAATCGTCCTTCTCCGCATTTAAGTCGATCTTCTCGAAAACTTCGTAACTCACTTCAGATTGATGGTGCCCCGGCAGTTTTTTGCGCCGCAGGCGCACAGCACTTTCTCGACATTCTTGGCGAAGTGATAGTCGATTGTCAGTTCTTCGCCAGGCTCGATTACCCGCTTGCTCATGTAAAGAATATGGCCCTTGTGAATTCGAGCGTAGATATTCGGGTCGCAGCAATGATTGATGTACTCGGCGCCGCTGCCGCCCACGCTGCCATCGATCGTCCAATAGTTGTCGAGCGTGAACATGTAGTTCAACTGGCGATCGGAGCGCTTCTTGGTTTCGCGCCGGCTGCACCGCTCACCCGTATACTCGATCACTTTGCGCTGGGCGGGAATGCGCTCCTCCGTATATACACCCCAGCGATGGATCTCAGAGGGCGCAATGCGGAGGCGAAAACACGCGTGGCGTTCGTCGATGCGGGGAGCACTCGAGTCAGAAGTTTGGGACCGTTTAGGCGGCATGCTCAGGCTGAAGTAGACACGTATCGCAATGGCTCAGCAGAACGACTGGGTTCGCGGAGGTAAGCTTAAAACTCTTCCTCGGCCGTGGCCTTTTTCTTGTTCTTGCGGCGGATGATGATTATCGCGACCACAAGCACCAGAAGAATCCCGGCTACGATCTGTACGTTTTCCGGAGTCATGATTCCACCTTAGTCGAGTGAGGCTATCAAGCTGCCTTGCTTTTGATTACTTCGATCAATTCTTTCACGGCGGCAGCGCTCTTGTCGAGCATTGCCTTTTCCTCTGGCGCTAACTGGACAGTGTAAATCTTCTCAATGCCCTGCGCACCCAACTTGACGGGGACGCCGACGAACAGGCCGTTGATACCGTACTCGCCCTCCAGGTAGGCGGCGCATGGCAGCACTTTCTTCTTGTCTTTGAGGATGGACTCGACCATCTCGACGGTGCCGGCCGAGGGTGCATAGTACGCGCTGCCGGTCTTGAGATACTTGACGATCTCCGCGCCGCCGTCGCGCGTCCGCTGCACCAGGCGATCGATGGTGGCCTTGTCGAGCAACTCGGATAACGGAATGCCGGCAACCGCAGTGAGGCGTACCAAGGGCACCATCGTGTCCCCATGTCCGCCGAGGACCAGGGCTGTGATGCTCTCCACCGCGACGTTGAGTTCCTGCGCAATGAATGTACGGTACCGTGCGGTGTCGAGAACGCCTGCCATCCCAATGACGCGGTTCTTTGAGAACTTCGACACCTGGTGCGCAGTCCAGCACATCGCATCCAAGGGATTCGTAACCAGAATGAGGATGCTGTTGGGCGAATATTTCACCGCCTGTTCGGTCGCCGAGCGGACCACCTCGTAATTCGCCATCAACAGATCGTCGCGGCTCATGCCGGGCTTTCGCGGAAATCCGGCGGTGATGACCACGATATCTGAATTGGCGGTCGGCTCGTAATCGTTCGCGCCGGTGACCGACACATCGTACCCTTCGATAGGACCGGACTGCAGCAGATCGAGTGCCTTGCCCTGCGGTACGCCTTCCACGACGTCCACCAGAACAACATCGGCCAGCTCTTTGCCTGCAATCCTGAGAGCGCAATTCGCGCCTACATTTCCCGCACCGACTACCGTAACTTTCTTTCGCATATTCTCCCTGAAGTGGTTAGACTGCCAAAAGCTGAATTATAGACTACGCGGCAGGGATGGCGTCGGCCAACGCTGTTTCTGCCGTAGATCCCGCGTAAGCCGACCTCTCAGCGACCCCTCGAAGCAGTACCAAACCGCTGTGAGGGACCCACCAGCACCATGAGCGCCCCAGACTCGACACAAGCCTATAGACCACCAACGCCCACGCATGAGAGCCCCAACTGCTGTGAGAGGAATCGCCGCCGCACGGGTGTCTCAAAGATCTTCGCTTGTGGACACCCGCGAGCGGCCCAACCGCTCCGCAAGAACCCAACTCCGCTGGGGAGATGACGAATCGTGCCCGAGGTTCTCCGACCACCCGTTCGAATTCCGCACACCGTCTGTATCTGCCGGACCCGAGAACTCTCGCCTATCGTCCCTTTGCGGAACCTGCTGTGCGCATTAGTGATCGCCAGTCGTGTTGTATCACCCCAGCCGGCAGCATACACTTGAATAGTTTCGATCCATGCCATGAGTGTCCCGACGATCTTCGAAACCTGCGGTCCGCGCGCTGACGTGCTAACAGGCACCATTCGCGACGATGGATTCATGGCGGACCTTTCGCGCGTGGTGAACGGCACAGCGCCAGTCGATTACCTCGATCCCGTCGCGTTCTTTGCAAAAACCTATCCCGCCCCCTGGATCAAGGAGTTGCTCAAAGCGATGTGCCTGCGTCTCTCCGGCGCGGAGTGAAGGGCGGTGACATGATCTTGTGGGACAGCATCACGCGCCACCGCAATGACACTCTCCGGCAGGGCAGCGTAGATCGTATGCTCGACACGCTGAACTGGACGGCGAAGACAGCACGCGAACAGACCACCAGCGCCGCACAAAGCCTGAGCGAAAGTGGGCATCTGATTGGCGACCTGACTCTCCCACTTCCACTGGTGAACGCAAGAGACGAGCAAGAAGACGACGGCTGAGCCCGCTAATGTCCTCGAACCTGAATCCTGAGAAAGCGCTGATCTTCCGAATCGTACACTGCGACAACCTAGCCTGGATCCTCGACCATGGCTTACACGCAAGGAACGGAGCGAAGGCAGACCCGAACTATCTGAATATCGGCAATCCTGATTTGATTGAAAAGCGTTCCAGACGGGTCGTGCCCGAACCGCCAGGGGGAACGTTGAGCGATTACATCCCCTTCTATTTCACGCCATTTTCCATCATGATGTTCAATATCAAGACCGGGTATGGCGGTGTGAAGCATGTGCCCAACGATCAGATTGTGATTCTGGTGTCCTCGCTGCGACGCGTGGCAGAATTAGGTATACCGTTCGTATTCACGAATCAACACGCTTATCCCGCGGCGGCCGAGTACTTCCGCGATCTGTCTCAACTCGACCGTATTGACTGGTCGCTACTGCAGAGTCGCGACTTCCAACACAACCCCGACGACCCTGGTAAGAAGGAGCGATATCAGGCCGAGGCGCTGATCTGGAAGTATGTGCCGCTGGATGCCCTGTTGGCGATATGTTGCTATAACGAAGCGAGGCGATCGCGTATTCAGGCCGAAATCGATCAGCGAAAACTGACGATGCAAACTCGTGTCCAATCCCCTTGGTACTTCTAAATGATCACATTCAGTCAAGGCAATCTCCTTGAAGCGCCTGTCGAAGCCCTCGTCAATACGGTAAATACCGTCGGTGTTATGGGAAAGGGCATCGCCTTGATGTTTAAAGAAGCCTTTCCCGCCAATTTCCGCGCCTACGAAGAAGCATGTAAGCGCAAGGAAGTCCGCGTCGGGCATATGTTCGTCACCGAAAACCTTACCCTAGAAGGTCCGCGTTGGCTCATCAACTTTCCCACTAAGAAGCACTGGCGCCAGCCATCGAAGCTGGAATGGATCGTGGAGGGGCTGAACGATCTTCGGCGTGTGATTGAAGAGAAGAACATCTCATCAATCGCGGTTCCGCCTCTTGGGTGCGGTAACGGCGGGCTTGACTGGAGTGACGTGCGACTGGAAATCGAACGTGCTCTCGGGTCGATGGAAACGGTGGAGGTAGTGGTCTTCGAACCGACCGGGAAGTACCAGAATGTGGCGAAATCAACCGGGGTGGCGACGCTCACTCCGGCGCGCGCGCTGGTAGCGGAAATGGTACGGCGGTATTGGGTTTTGGGCATCGAATGCACCTATCTCGAGGTTCAGAAGCTCTGCTGGTTCCTGGAGCGTACGATTCACCAGTTGCGTATCGATGACCCCCTGGATCTGCGGTTCTCTGCCGACAGGTACGGACCCTACTCGGACCGCCTTCGGCATCTGCTGAACGGCCTGGATGGCAGTTATCTCCACTGCGACAAAAGACTGAGCGATGCCGGCCCCTCGGACACCATCTGGTTCGACGAGAAGCGCCGGGCATTCCTCGACCTCTATCTGAAGCAGAACGAGCAGCGTGAGCTGCAGGAGGTGCTGGATCGCACCGCCGCATTGATCGATGGCTTCGAATCCCCGCTTGGCATGGAACTGTTGGCCACCGTCGACTGGCTAATCCGGCGCGAACGGTGCGAGGCAACACTCCCCGGAATCCGGCAAGGATTGAAGCGCTGGCCCGCAGGTCAGGCCGCAGCGGAACGCAAGCTACGGCTGTTTAATGACCGGTTGATCGGATTGGCGCTGGAACGATTGACCGCGTGATGGACTCGGACCCCGAAGCCGCGCAGCCGAGATCCGCGACCCATGGCATTCCGAATCGAACATGAGTGGTAAACCATCTCCGGCCCCGAAGATAGCGATCTGATCAAGGTTCTACAAGCCGGCCCTGACCTACGCGGCAGGGATGGCGTCGGCCGCCCACATACATATTGCCTCCCCATACGAACTGTGGCAGACTGATATGGGTTGCCAATAGGAGCACATGAGGACTCTCTACGCTTTCGTTCGCCGGCTGGTTAGCGCAGTTCATAGGCGCGGCTGGGAGCGCGACCTGAACGCTGAGTTGGAAGCAAACCTCAGGCTTCACATCGAAGACAATATGCGATCAGGCATGGCGCCGGACGAGGCACGGCGCGCAGCAGTTCTGAAGTTCGGCGGCCTGGAGGCCGCCAAGGAATCGTACCGGGATCGCAAGGGCCTCCCTTTCCTCGACAGTCTGCTGCAGGACCTCCGCTATGCATCGCGCACCCTACGGAGCAATGCCGGCTTTGCCACAGTGGCCGTCCTCACGCTCGCGCTCGGCATCGGAGCCACCACAGCGATGTTCAGTGTGGTGCAGGCCGTGCTGTGGAGGCCTCTCCCGTATTCGCAGCCCGATCGTCTCGTCGAGATCAGTGAGACGAACCCGCTCAAGAAGTGGACCCACGCGGTAGCGGCTCCGGCAAACTTCGCCGACTGGCAGAAAATGAACTCTGTCTTCAGCGGCATCGCCGGTTACACCGCACGCAACCGGTTACTCACAAGCACCGCCGAGCCATCACAGCTCAAGACTGTGGCTGCGACGGGCAATCTCTTCGAGGTGCTCGGTGTAGCCCCTCTGTTGGGTCGTACGTTTCGTCCCGAAGAGACATTCGCGGGCAAAGACGCCGTTGCGGTACTCAGCTACAACTTCTGGCAGGCGCAATTCGCGAGAGACCCGCGCATCCTGGGACAGACCATCCTGCTCACGGACAAGAAGTATGAAGTCATCGGCGTGATGCCGCCCAGCTTCTTCTTCCCCAATCGCGAGACGCAGGTTTTCATTCCGCTTGGATTCGACCCCAGTGTATTCGTGAGGCACAGGCGCCCGCACTACCTGGATGTGATCGCCCGCCTTCGCCCCGGTACATCGCTCGATCAAGCCGCCCAGCAAATGACAGCAATTGCCGCTCGGCTCGAAGAAACCTACCCGGACACGAACACGAAAATGGGCGTCCGGCTAGATGGATTTCACGAGACGCTTGTTTCTGAGAAGCGCCTCATGCTGGTGACGCTGCTGGCCGCTGTTGGATTTCTATTTCTGATCGTGTGCTCGAATGTGGCGAACCTGCAATTAGGCCGGGCGGCAGCTCGAATGCGCGAGATGACGATTCGCCGCGCTCTCGGCGCCGGACGGGCCCGCCTCATTCGCCAGTTGCTGACGGAGAGTCTACTCTTATCCATCGTTGGCGGTGTCCTCGGCTTTGCTCTCGCAACAGTGGCCGGTATCGCCCTGCCGCGCTTCGCGCCATCAGCCATTCCGCCCTTTGCGGAAGTGCGCATGGACGGATGGGTGATCCTGTTCAACACAGCCATTACCATCTGCGCGCCACTGTTGTTCGGCATCGTGCCCGCGCTCAGTTCTTCACGCTCTGAAACTCTCGCCACAAGGACGGAAACCACGTCGCGCGGAGGACGCTCCATGCGCAATGTGTTGGTCGGCGCGGAGGTGGCGCTCTCGGTCGTTCTCGTGGTTGGCGCGGGACTCCTCATCCGCAGCCTGGTGCGCCTGGAAAGCGTGGACCCCGGCTTTGTTCCCGATCGCGCTGTTAGCTTTGAAGTCCTGCTGCCCGGGAGCCGTTACCCAAAAGGCGATCAGGTAGTGCGGACCATTGAGGAGATGGAGAACCGCATCCGCAAGCAGCCGCAGATCGAAGCCGTCGGGACAACGCTGGCAATTCCCCTCCGCGGTTCCGCATGGACAGGCGATGCCACGGTCGAGGGCCGTCCCGCCGGTGAGTACGAGCGCGAGCTCCGCCGCAACGTGATCACGCCCGATGTGTTCCGGGCCATGGGCACTCCCCTACTGCGCGGGCGCTTTCTGAACGAGCACGATACGGCGGCCAGTCCCGCGGTGACGCTGGTGAACGAAGCACTCGCCAACGCGTATTTCCGCGGTGAAGATCCAATTGGACGCCGCCTCAAATTCGGACGGCCAACAGACAAGGACGGCTGGGTCATAGTGGTGGGCGTGGTCGCGGATCAGAAGCAGGATGCGATGGACGCGCGCGTGCAGCCTGAGTCCTACACGCCTCTTGCTCAGTCCGATGCCGACGGCGGCCTGCGCGTTACCTTCGTCGTGCGCGGTGCGGCAGGCGCTGACCATCTCGCTTCCATCGCCCGCCGCGAGATCCGCTCGATCGACAGCGGCATGGTGCTCACAAACGTCACTTCGATGCGCGAACTGGTCTACGCCTCAGTCGGTGACCAGCGCTTTCGGACATCGCTGCTAACGGGCTTCGCTGGTATTGCCTTGCTGCTCGCAGCGCTTGGAGTTTACGGAGTGCTCGCGTATTCCGTACTGCAGCGCCGGCGGGAGATCGGCATTCGAATGGCGCTAGGTGCCTCCACCGCGCCGCTCATCCGCATGGTGGTGATGGATGGGATGGCACCCGTAGCGGCCGGCGCCGCATTGGGACTCGCCGTCGCGTACGCCACCGCGCACCTGATCGAGTCGCTGTTGTTCGGCGTAACTCCGGTAGACCTGCCCACATATCTGCTCACGCTCGGTGTCTTGATCGGCGTTGCGTTGTGCGCCTGCACCATCCCCGCAGTTCGCGCAATCCACGTCAATCCCGTGACTGCTCTGCGCGAGCAATAAACGGGTGCCCGCAGCCTGACGAGTTATATTCGTTAGATGCCTGCGCGCAAAACCATCCTGTTTCGTCTCGGCGGAGTTGTCCTCGGATTCACGGGCCTGGCAACACTCTGGTCGCAAAACCAACAGCCGCGGCCTGCCGTCACCATCAGCAAGGTGACCGATAATCTCTACGTGATCATGGGCGCCGGCGGAAATGTGGCCGCAATGCCCACTAGCGATGGCGTGGTGCTGGTGGATGACAAGTTCGCGCAGGACGCTCCCGAGATTGTCGCGAAGGTGAAAACCGTGAGCGACAAGCCGATTCGCTACGTTCTGAATACGCATCAGCACGGCGATCACACCGGCGGTAACGAAGCGCTCATGGCAGCCAACGCCGAGATCGTCATCCAGAAGAACGCGCGTGCCAACATGGCGGAAGCGAAACAGCCAGGATTGCCGCACATCACGTTCAGCGATGAGACACAGGTGTTCGCCGGCGGCAAAGAAGTGCGCGCTCGCCACTTTGGCCGTGGGCACACAAACGGAGATGCGGTGATCTTCTTTCCGTCAGAGCGCGCGATTCACACCGGCGACTTGTTTGTAAACGGTGGCACCCCATTTATCGATTCTGCTAATGGCGGCAGCATCAAGGAGTGGGACAAGACACTGCAGAAAGTCCTCGACTACGACTTCGACACTGTGATTCCCGGACATGGTCCCGTAGGCAAGAAGGCGGACCTCGTGAAGTGGGTGCAGACGCTCGGGAAACTGCGCGCGAGCGTGAAGGAAGCTTGCGCCGGCGGCGCGGCTGATGCCATCAAGCGGATAAACTTCGGCGATCTCGGGATGACGCCCAGCACCTTGTTCGAGCGCGGCCTGCCAGGCATGTGCCAGGAGTTGGCGCAGTAGAACTAGTTTCGCGGTGGGTATACATTGCCGCCGGACTCCGCACACTTCGCACTTTTTCCGTCCTCCTCGAAGGAGCGGCCCGTCACTGTGTTGTAGGCTTCTCTGGCGCTCCGCTCTGAAATTGGTGCAATGAGTTCCAGTGGCTCGAGCCATATTCCACCGATGCTGGTCCACTGTCCACATCCATAGTGGAGAAGGTCCCTGCGGTCGGCGGCAGCACGCAGCAGGGCAACCCCCGCTGCTCGATGCCTTTCGGATTGAAACAGCCGAAGGCCGATAGGGACGACAAGGGCTGGGAGGCTCGCGACGAGGAAGACGGGCAAAGCCAATAGAATGCCCTGTCGAGTAAACCGCTTCGCCGTTGGATATATCGCGACCAGATGCCTCTCCAGCCAAATAGCGATGAGGAGCGTGGCCGCCGGGATGAAACCGGCGAGACCGATGCCGTAATACGCAATGGCCAAAACCGCAATTGGCAGCAGTGGCAAGAAGGCGAGTGTGTATATGGAGGAAATTGCGACCGCCAAGCCGGCAAGTCGAAATATCAGCGGTCGATCTACCGCTCCAGTTCTAACAGACCAAAGTATGATTGCATTGGCTAGTGGAACAAGCCAAGCAAAGCAGGCCAGCGACAACGGATGGACCACCTTTAGGAAAAACTCGGCGTACAACCCCCAGTGCCACTCCACCGCAACCGCGCACGTGGGCGCAATAATGCCCAGGCAGATCACGAGGGCTGTTCTTGGCGGCTTCGAAACTCTAAGACGCGCCGGCTCGCCGAAACGCTCGTGATAGAGGTATTCTTGCTGTGCCTGCGAGGACCGCACTCTACCTCAGCCCCATCATCACCATGGTTGCGAGCAACTGCTGGCGGTCCATAGCGATTCTACGCCGCGCCGCCGGCACAAGCTCCTTCTCGATGCTGCTCACATCGAGTACTTTGAGCGGATAGCTGAGTGGAAGCCAGCTCAACCGCCGGATCGCTTCACGGCGCTGAATGCCGGCTCGAACCGTAAGGCCGCCGGATTTAGGATCGCGCTCGAAGTAATCTGCATAAGTAGTCGCCAGCCAAGTTTGGCTTACGTCATCAGAAATTGTCTCGGCGGCAAATCGGTCCACCGTTTTCGAGACGTCCTTCACAAGGTCCGCATAGGCTTCCATCTGCTGAATGGATGCTTCCACAATGGCGTGAAACGTCCCCTGGATCAGGCCGGCAACGAAGTCGGGAAAATTGACATCATTCAGCAGATCCTCAACCGAGGTGGGAACGGCCGTGATGGCTCCCGCCAGGCGATTAGCGCTAATACCCTCGGGTTGCGCAAGGTACGAGCCGATTCGCACCAGATCCGTCGCCATCTGCTCCTGACGCTGCGGCGATAGGTGTCCGTACGCGGGATTGCTCGCTAGCAGCGCGCGTACCTGGCGTTTCACCAGTGCGACAGTAGAGGCCCGAGGCATCCTCCCTGTATTCTCGCAAGGATCGCGCTACTCATTCCGCAGCGCTACCACAGGATCAATCGCAGCGGCACGGTAGGCCGGCATTCCGCCAGCCACCAATGCTGCCGCAATGAAGATCGCAGCCGCCGTACCCATCACGCGGAAGTCCGCGGGCTGGACACCAAACAGCAAGGATTGCGAGAAGCGCATCAACGTCAGCGAGGCTGCCGTCCCAATGATCAATCCGCCTGCCATCAATCCGACCAGATCCTGCAGCAGAAGACCATAGAGCGGCATGCGCGGAGCCCCAAGAGCGACCCGAATCCCGATCTCCTTCGTCCGCCGAGTGACGGAATAGTTGAGAAGTCCAAACAGGCCAACCGCTGCCAGCGTGAGTCCCAGGACACCGAACGCTCCGCCAATGCCGGCCAGCAACTTCTCTTTCAGAATCGTGCTCCCGACTAGAGCCTCCAGAGTCGTCACATCCCTCACCCGCGTACCGAGTTCCGCCGCCTCGCGCTCCACCATCCTCGCCACAGACGCTGCATCCAACGTCGAGCGCACATAGAGCGTGAACGTCATCGGGGGCTTCATGGGCATGTAGGCGATCGGCTCCGGCCCGCTGTGCAAATCACCATAGTGCGAGTTAGCGGCCAAACCAACAATCTGGTGCCGGACACCATCGTCGCGCCGGAACGTCTTGCCAATCACGGACTCAGCCCCGAAGTACCGCCACGCGAATGCCACATTCACGATTGTCGGCACAGGCTCGTCATCATTGTCGGCAGCGATAAAATCGCGTCCGCTCAACAAGGGCGTACGCAGCGTCGCGAAGTAGCTGGGGGAGACGCGGTAGAACGTTTCCTCTCGATCAGAGGGCGGTTTGCCCGGCAGAAGCACGCGGTCCACACGCCGCGATCCCGAGAACAATGGAAGCCACGCCGCGGCCGTCGCCTGCACATTGGGCAATGCAGAAACGCGCGTCTGCATCTGCTGCATAACCGGAAGTTGGCGATCCCTCTGCCGCACGTTCGTGACAGTGAGAACGGTCACACCCCTTAGGTCAAACCCCGTGTCCACCGATGTGAGATTACGCAGACTAAACAGGAATCCCGTTCCGCCGGTGACGAGACAAAACGCGAACGCCACCTGGACGCCCACGAAGAGACGCCCAAGACGGAGCCGGCCGGCGTGCCCGCTCGCTCGACGTAGCGCGAACATCGGGCGTGTATCCGTCGCCTGCCACGCCGGAAGCAAACCGAAGAACAATGCCGATACTGCGCAGATCGCCGCGCAGAACAACAGCACTCGCGTATCAAGCGCAAGGTCAAGACTCACGGGAGCGGCCTTCGTTGAGATGCTCGCAACGAGTATGGGCGCAGCAATACGCGCCAGAACCCACCCGCACAAACCCGCGAGCACAGAAATCACCAGACTCTCGGTCAGCAGTTGACGAACAAGCCGCGAACGGCGAGCACCAAGCGAAACCCGCAGTGCCATCTCACCGGCGCGCGCTGTCGATCGCGCCAGCAGAAGGCTCGCCACATTCGCACACGCTACCAGTAGTGTGCAAGCTGCCACCCCGAGCAGGATCCACAGCGGTCGCGAGAACGTTCTCCGGAATCCTGAGATCCCGCCGTCTCCGCGAAGGGCGACGATCCTGGCGTCCGAAAGCTGCTTCTTCATCGCGTCAGGCATCGCCGTCCCACGCGCACGAGCGTTCTGATGCCTCTGAAAAGCCGGCTGCAGGCGAGCGGCAACCTGCTCACGTGACGTCTCAGGCGCCAACCGTCCGAGGAGTCGAAATGGCCTGAATTCTGCGTTGCTGAAAATACCGGGATCGGCTAGCGCGATGGGCAGCCATATGTCAATGAATTTCCCGGGCTCCGCGCCGAAGAACCCTTCGCGAACGACGCCCAGAATGGAGTACGTTCGTCCGCTCACCGTGAAGCTCCGTCCGACAACCGCCGGATCCGCTCCGAATCGCCGTCGCCAATACTCGTAGCTCAGAACAACCACTGGCCGCGGCGTGGGCGGACCCTCCTCCTCGCGCGAAAACAGCCTGCCAGCTGCGGGAGGAACACCGAGCACATCGAAGGCATCGGGAGAAACGAACTGCTGCATCACCTCTTCACGCGGACCATTTGGACCGTTGGGTTCTGCCTCCATCCGATTTGGAGTGTCGAAGAGTGCGATCCGCGCCGAATCACCGGCGGCCTCACGAAGTTCTCCAAACAGCGGATAGCTGACAAGATCATCTGGTCCATCCGACGCCGTTGCTGCCAGAGTGAACAGCCGGTCAGGGCGCGGCACCGGCAGCGATCGCAAGAGGACTGCATCGACAATCGAGTAAATCGCAGTGTTCGCTCCAATCGCGAGACCCAGCGAAACGATCGCCGCCAACGCAAACAGAGGATTGCGAAGCATCCCTCGCCATGCATAGCGGACATCCTGCCACGTGCTTTCGAGTGCGGACCACAACCTGAGTTCGCGGCTTCTCTCAGACGTGCTGCTGATGTTGCCGAACGCTACCCTCGCCTGCCGCTCAGCCTCATACGCGCTCAGCCCTTGCTGCCGGAGATCCGCCGCCCGCCGATCGATGTGGTCTCGCATCTCCTCGGCGAGCTCATTGTCCAGTTGCCGGGGGTTCAACGCATTCTTCAATCTCGTAAACCAGGACATGGAACCTCCAGGTGCGATCTTCCCTTCATACCTAGACAACTAGGGTAGTCATCTGATGAAAGCATGCCGCGCCCTGGGTGTCAAGCGGGCGATTGCGGTTTGGGCGCGGATTTCATAGTGTACGCCCACGGAAATAAAGTGCCGAGTTTGCTGCTAATGACATCAAGTCCTTCGTAAGCCGCGAGGAGGACCTCATGCCTCAGAAGAATACCATCGCCTCGATGACTCCGAACCTGAGTGGATTGACTCACTTTATGAAACCCTCCTTGAACTGGCTGCTTGTGTTCCTTCCGATTACACTCGTGCTTGAGCACATCAGTAATCTGGCTCCGCCAATACTGTTTTTCTCCGCGGCACTTGCTCTCATTCCGATTGCCAGCTTGATCGTGCACGCGACTGAGCAGATTGCTACGCGCACCGGGGATGCAGTTGGGGGGTTGCTAAACGCCACCTTCGGCAACGCGCCGGAGTTGATCATCGGGTTGGTGGCATTGAGAGCCGGGTACCTGGACATGGTGCGTGCGTCGCTCATCGGTGCGATCTTAGCCAACTTGCTATTGGCACTGGGCATCTCATTCCTGTTGGGTGGGATCCGCTATCATGACCAGCGTTTCAATCCCGTGGCCGCTCGCATGTACAGCACGATGATGCTATTGGCAGCCATGAGCATGGGCGTACCGAGCGGCTTCAGCCGGTACTTCGCCCCCGAGGGGATCGTCCGTCAGGAGCAATTGCTGAATATCGGCATCGCCATCATGCTGTTAGTCGCCTATGGCCTCTACCTGTGGTTCTCACTCAAGACCCATCCCGGTAGTTTCATCAGCGTGGAAGGTGGTGCCGACGCGCAACACGACGGCAAGCCGTGGGGTATGCCGCGCGCCGTCGGCAGCCTCATCGGAGCGTCGCTGCTGGCAGCCTGGATGAGCGAAATTCTCGTTGGTGCAACGGAAGGTACTGGAAAGGCCTTGGGCATGTCGCCAATTTTTATAGGCATTGTCCTGCTCGCCATCGTAGGTGGTGCCGCTGAGAGCGGCTCAGCCATCGCGATGGCGCGGAAAAATAAAGTGGATTTGACCATCGGCATTGCACTGGGCAGTTCCATCCAGATCGCACTCTTTGTTGCGCCGATGCTCGTGCTAACCAGCTACTTCATTGCACCCAAGCCGCTGGACTTGGCATTTGGACGCGCCGAGGTAGGTTCGCTGTTGTTGGGCGTGATCCTGGGAACTATCGTGTGCGGAGACGGCCAGTCCAACTGGTACAAAGGCGTCCAGCTCATCACGGTCTATTCCATCATTGCACTGATGTTTTTCCTGATCCCCCAATTGTGACTCAACTTTGGCGTGCCACGGACGCCCACCGGCACGGATGAAAAAGTGCCTCCTCAAGAGGGTCGCTGAAAGGTCAGCGTCGCGCTATTGCTGCGAGACTTCGTAGCCTTGGCTGGCGATCGCCGTGAGCATCACCTCGGCTGCGCGCCCGTGAAACTCGAAGATCTGGCGCACCAGGTCGCACACCGACTCACAACCGCGTTCGTAGAAGACCAGCACCGATGGGCCGGCGCCGCTGAGTGTGCATCCGAGCAGCCCGGGAGCGCGCAATTTTAGAATCTCCTCGAGTCCCGGAATGAGCTTGGTCCGATACGGTTGATGAAGGCGATCTTCGAGTGCCGTCGGAAAGGCCGAGGTCGTGCCCGTGGTGAGCGCCGCGATCAGTAACGCGGACCGCTGGACGTTATAAATCGCATCCGCCCTCGAGTAGCTCTCCGGCAGCACTGCGCGCGCCGTCGTGGTCGGAAGCACAAAATCAGGCACCACCACAGCGACACTGTAGTGCTCATGGAGCGCAAGACGGACAGCGCGAGCCACTCCGCCCGAATCGATAGCGCTCGCTACAATCGACCCAAGTACACAAGCCGCCACGTTGTCGGGATGGCCTTCAATCTTGGCAGCCTCATCCAGAATGCGGTGCGGCTTCCAATGCAATCCCAAAAGCTGATCTGCGATGACGACACCCGCCGTGAGCGCGGCGGCGCTCGACCCAAGTCCCTTACCTAGCGGAATTGCATTGTCGATCATCAACTCGATGGGTGGCAATGTACCCTCGGTGTCCTGGGCGACAGTAAGGGCCGTTTGCCAAATCAGGTTTTCCGCACCCGTTGATATGGAATCGGAATCGCGGCCCCGCACCGTGATCGAGAGCACGTCACTCCGACGGAATCTGCATTCCAGGTAGATGCTCAGGGCCAAGCCAAGAGCATCGAAGCCAGGCCCGAGGTTGGCGCTCGAAGCCGGCACGCGGAGCGTGGTGTACACCGCTAGATAGCTCCGCCTTTAAGGGCGACCTTGTTGCCGCTGCGGCAAGAGTCGTAGACTCCGCTCACAACCTCCAGCGCGCGGTAGCCATCCTCGCCGGAGACCAGCGGACGCCGTCCAGTCTTGCACGCCTCACCAAAATCGAGGAACTGCCGCTCGAATGGCGCAAGCGAAATGGCCATCGGGTCGGATGCGCCCGACATCACTTCCTTCTCCACCGGCGCGGGCTCGCCCTCATCGTTCTCGATATCCCACGTGGTGAGCTTATCGCCGGTGATGACCGCCGTGCCCTTGGTGCCGTGAATCTCCAGGCGCTCGGAGTAGCCGGGCCAGAACGCGGTGGACGCCTGAATCACGCCCGTCGCGCCGGACTCATATCGCAGCAGCGCATCCACCACATCTTCCGACTCGATCTTGTGCAGCGCGCCGAGCTGCCAATAGCCGAACAATTCCTTGACGGGACCAATCAGCCAGAGCAGCACATCCACCTGATGGACGGCCTGGTTAATGAGCGCTCCACCGCCCTCTGTCGCCCAACTACCCTTGATCGGACGGCTGTAATAAGCGGCCGACCGGTGCCACTTTACGTACGCATCGGCCTGCAATATTTTGCCCATCCGGCCGCTATCGATCGCTTTCTTTAAGAAGCGGCTCGAATCGTCGAAGCGGTGCTGGCTGACAACCCCGAGCACGATGCCACCCTTGCGCGCTGTCTCCACCATCTTGCGCGCGGTGTCGAGATTCGTTGCCACCGGCTTTTGCACCTGAACGTGCTTTTTCGTTTGCGCACAAATCTCAATCGGCTGAAGGCGAAAGTCGGGGAACGTGCACACATCCACATAGTCAACCTTGGGATGGCGGCAGACTTCCTCGTAAGTCTTGACGAACTCGGCGCCATTCTCGTCCGCGAACTTGCGCCCGTAAGTCTCGCTGATATCGGTGCAAACCGTGATCTGATAACCGATGTTTTTGTATGCCAGCGCGTGCTTCTGAGAAATCGCGCCGGTGCCTATCATTCCGACTCGCAACGTAGTCTCCTTTGTCGTGGAAAGGTTCAGTATAACGCGGGATGTCGGAACTTCCGCCCGGCGATCGGCCGCACAGCCGTTCCTGTACGGAGATAGCCGATATGTTATGCAATCGGGTTGCTATATACACAACCGGAGGCGAACCATTCACACGAGAATATGGGACACGCCGCGTAGAGCGAGGCGTGTCCCATACACAAAGTAGCCGCGAAAAACTGACCGCTCTCGATCTCTGGGCCGGAATACCCAGACATTACAGACACCGAGCCACGGCTATCGGCGCGCCCTCCGTCGCCATAGCAGCGCCAGTGCAACAGCAACACCGGCCAGCGATCCTGGTTCTGGCGTCATGGTCACTTCGAACGCCGGCCGCAGAAAGGCTCCATCCAAGTATTGCCAACCGGTCCCCAAGGCTGTGTCGTTATAGGCGACGTTTGTTCCCGTCGAATAGTCCAGGATGGCGTTCCAGTTCCATGCGGCAGTACTTTCGAAATGGTCGACATCGAGGGCAGGATTCGGGATACTCGCCACCACCCAATACTGCTTCCCTGCCTCGAGCGTGAGACACAGCGAGCAGCTAAACGTAAGCAGATCACCGGGCGGAAAGGGACCAGGATTCTCCATCGCGTCCAGATGCAGGTCGGCCAGCGTTGCCCCCGGTGTACCGAGGGAGTCCTCGGCAATGGAAACGCTGACCGGGAACTCAGGCGCGTTGGTGAAGATGACTCCCAAGGCAAGGCGCACAAACCACAGAGGCCGGTTGGTAATGGCGGTGAATTGCGCAGCCATCATTTGGCCGCCGACGACACCGCCATCGATTTCCCACCCATTCGCCGTATCGAACTGTGGCGGATCGCCCAGGTTGCTATAAACGATCGGAGCCGCATCAGAGATCGTGGCGCTCAAAAGCAGCAGCGGAACGCAGGCGAAAGCCGGAATTCTTAACATACTCTTTCCTCGCATCCGTGCCGTGTCCTAGAGCTTGCTTACGGTGTTGCTGTGGAAGTTGACAACCCACATGTTCGCCCCGTCAAAGGCGAGATCTTCGGGTCCGAGCTCAACGTTGTAGATTCCGAGCAGTGCGCCGTCGGCCGTACGTAGCCGGTAGACGTTGGCGCTGGTGTGGTTCGTCACCCAAACGCTTGAACCATCGAAAGCCACGCCGAGCGGGTTGGTTCCCACGTTGTAGGTCCCTAGGATCGCGCCATCCGCAACGCGCAGTTTCATCACGTTGTTACTGCTGAAATTCGTCACCCACATACTGGTTCCGTCGAAAGCCATCTTGATGGGAGCCGCACCCACCGTGAAGACTCCCAACGTGGCGCCGTCCGACGCTCGAAGCTTCGTGACTTTGCCGCTCGGGGCAGAAGTCGCCCAGATGTTCGCGCCATCGAAGGTGACGCCGCTCGGCTCCGGCAATACCGGGAATGTGCCCACGATTGCGTTGTCAGACGCGCGTATCTTCATCACGTTGTTGCTGAAGCGGTTCGCCACCCAGACGTACGTGCCATCGAAAGCCGGACCTCCCGGTGCGCTTCCCACGACAATCGTCCCGAGGTTTGCTCCGTCCGAGGCCCGCAGTTTGGTAATGGTGTTCGTCGCATTGTTCGCCACCCAGATGTTCGCGCCGTCAAAAGCCATCGATCCCGGTCCCAGGCCCACCGAAAAAGTGCCCAGGTTGGCCCCGGTCGATACCCGAAACTTGGTCACACTGGCAGCACCGTAATTCGCCACCCAGACAGACTCTCCGTCGAAGATGATGCCGTTCGGATTCGCCCCCGTAGGAAAGACTGTCGTCTGGTTCGCGGCGTACCATTTGAGCAACGCAATCTGCTGGTGATTGACCCCGGCTGTGGCCACAACCTGTGCGGTGATCGTCTGTACGCCGGCCAGGCAAACTATGCACGAGAGTCCTGCAATTGTCTTCAAAAAGCCCATGATTGAATCTGAATCTCCTGTGTTGTTGGGCCTCCATGGAGGGGCCCTCGCAACCAAAACGTAATCGAGCGGGTCGATTTGATCACTCGGATTGGAATTCTTTTGAAGAGGCCGGCAGAACCCGGTAGGTATAATGTTTTCTCCCGATGGCAGACGAGGATATTACCGGTTGGCTCGTCGCGTGCCGCCAGGGCACCCGTGAGGCGCTGGACAACATCACTCCCGTTTTGTATGCCGAGTTGCGGCGACTGGCGCAGGCGCAATTCCGATTTCAGGACCGTAGCCATACACTGCAGCCGACCGCACTGGTCCACGAAGCTTACCTGAAGCTCGTCGATCAGTCGCAGCTCGATTTCAAAGACCGTACGCATTTCTTCGGACTCGCCGCCCGCGTCATGCGACAGGTGCTTGTGGATCACGCCCGTGCACGGAATGCCACGAAGCGGGGCGGTGACAACGAGAAGATCCCATTAGTGGAGGGGCTGGTCGGGGGGCAAAAGCGCTGCGCCGGAGTGGTCGCGCTGAATGACGCGTTGGACTCGCTGGCACAAGTGGATCCACGAAAGGCGCGGCTGGTGGAATTGCGGTTCTTCGGTGGACTGACAGGCGAGGAAATGTCAGAGGAGGTTGGCATCTCCACCGCCACCGTCACCCGCGAATTACGCCTGGCCGAGGCGTGGCTTCATCGTGCGATGGGAACTCCGGCAGGCTGACATGTCCGTCTCACCGGATACCTGGCGGCAGATCAACGAAATCTTCGGCCACGCATCCGAGCTTCCCCCTGAAGAACGCTCGGCTTGGCTCGATCGAGCTTGCGCGGGCGATGAGTTCCTGCGCTCTGAGGTTGAATCTCTGCTGTCCCATGCCCGACTCGCGGAGGCAGAGATCGCCGGGTCCGTTCTTGAAGCCGTCGACGCGTTGATCGAGGACGAACCAGGCGACTCAGGTACGCGGATCGGTCCGTTCGAACTCGTTCGCGAAATCAGCCGCGGTGGCATGGGCGCGGTCTACCTCGCCAACCGCATCGGTGATGAATTCCAGCAAAACGTGGCAATCAAGCTTGTACGGCGCGGCATGGATTCGCGTTTCGTTCTGAGCCGCTTCCGGCATGAGCGGCGGATCCTGGCCGGACTGAATCATCCGAATATCGCTCGTTTGATCGATGGCGGAGCGACAGCCGATGGCCGGCCATATTTCGTCATGGAGTACGTCGAAGGCAAGCAGCTCACCAGCTATTGCCGCGACCACGGTCTGGATATCACTGCGAAGCTGAATTTGTTCCTTCGCATCTGTTCCGCCGTCGAACACGCGCACCAACACATGGTGATCCATCGGGACATCAAGCCGGGCAACATTCTGGTGATGGCCAATGGTGAACCCAAGCTACTCGACTTCGGGATCGCCAAGCTGCTCGACCCGGCCAGAACCGGCGCCAGCCTGGCGCTCACCTCCGCCGAAATGCGGCTGCTTACGCCCGAGTATGCAAGCCCCGAGCAGGTCCGCGGAGAGCCCATCTCGGCCGCGACAGATGTTTACGCCCTGGGAGCCGTGCTCTTCGAGCTGCTGACCGGCGAAAAGGCGCACCAGCTACGCGAAGGATCGCCGCGCGAACTGGAGCGAATCATTTGCCTGGAGCAGACGCGTAAACCCAGTCTCGTCTCCGGCGATACCCGCCTGTCGCGGAGACTCTCTGGCGATCTGGACAACATCGTTCTGACAGCGATGCGGAAGGAGCCTGAGCGTCGCTATCAGTCGGTCAGCCGGTTCGCGGATGACTTGCAGCGTTTTCTCGACGGCCGTCCGGTGCTCGCTCGCAAAGATACGTGGTTTTATCGCGCGGGCAAATTTGTGCGCCGGCATCGAATCGGTACTGTCGCCGCCGTGTTGATTCTCGCCGCAGTCGCGGGCGGGACCGCCTCCACGGTGTATCAGGCGCGTCGCGCCGAACGGCGGTTCCTGCAAGTTCGGAAGCTGGCGAATCGGTTCCTGTTCGACTTCGACGAGAAGATCCGCAACGTGGCCGGAACCACGGAAGCACGCGAGTTGCTCGTGAAGACCGCGCTTGAGTATTTGGACAGCCTGGCCACCGAGGCAGCCGGAGAAACAAGCCTCCAGTTTGAGCTGGCAAAGGCATACGAGAAGGTCGGTGACATTCAAGGCTTTCCGGGACAAGCCAACCTGGGACAGACCGGCGCGGCGGTACTGAGTTATCAAAAAGCCGCCCGCATTCAGTTGGCGGTGGCGGAGATCGATGTGCAAAACCAGGAGGTGCTCCGATCCGTCGCCCGCTGCTATAGCCGCCTCTCCGCGCTGCACACCATGCTGAACGAGTTGCCGGAAGCGGAAGCGGCGCTGCTGCGCGGCCGTCCTTTCGCCGCGAACCTGCTGGCACTCGCCAAGAGCGACCCGCGGAATTATCTGCCCTCCATCAGCGGATCGAACCGCCTCGGCGAATTGCAGTTGAAGAAGGGGGAACCCGACAAAGCTCTGGAGAGTTTCCGCCAGACCGTGGACTATTGCCGTCAAAGGGCAGCTGTCGCCCCCGGTGCAGCTGCCGATCTGGATACCGCCCTCGCTCTCCAGCGCGTCGCCCAGGCGCTCGAAGCCACCGGAGATATCGGTGGCGCGCGGCGAAGCCTGGAAGAGGCGCTGAAACTGATGGCGCCATCCGGCAAGCTGAGTGCGCCCATGCGCAAGAACCTGGCAGACCTTCACTTCCAAATCGGGAGACTCTACTTCAACTATCCTCTCGAGCCCGGCGACGCCGCGGTTGCCGAGCGGCACTACCGTCAATGCCTGCAATACTCGAGCCAGCTTCTGCAGGCCGATCCGAAAGACGCAACGGCACGGTACGACACCGCCAACAACTACACGGTACTGGCCGGCGTCGTGGCCGAACGCGCTCCGCGAGAATCGTTGGCTCTTCATCAGAAAGCGGCGGGAATCGCCGATCTGTTGCCGGCCGACAGTCCCCGGCGGAAAACCTTGCACGTTTCCTGGCTCCTGAGCCAGGGAGCGGCGCAGTCAACTGCGCATGACCGCGGCGCAGCACGCACTCTACAGCAGGCGGTCGCAGAGTTTGAGAAACTCGCGGCAGCTAGTCCGGGTGTCCGCGAATACCGGTCCGATCTGATCTCGGCGCGCCTCAAGTTAGGAGATGTGCTGCAGGCGGACGATCCGGAGCGCGCTCTGATCACGTACCAGGAAGCGCTGAAGCTGGCAGAGAGCGAAGCCGCGCGCATGCCCGGCTTCCTGCCCTCAACCACGCGGCTCTCACACGTATACCAGGCACTCGGCCGGCACTTTTGCAAAGTTGGCGAGTCGAGCACCGGACAGGAGTGGCACACCCGGCAGCGCACAGCCTGGGACGAGTGGCTGCGCAGACATCCCGGCCAGCCCTTCGCCACAGCCCAGCAGCGCGAAGCAGCGCGCGATATCGCGGCCTGCAGTTCCGCTTCACGGTCAAACGCAAAATCAAAATAGCTCCCTACCTATCCTTCAACCCAATCGCCAATCCTCTGAGCCGGACTAAAATTACAGCTAGGCAGCCGGACGCTAAAACCCCGCTGCTAAACCATTCGCTTGTTACGGAAAGGTCCCGCAATGCTCCGCACTACATTCATCTCAATCTTTCTCTTCTCATGTCTTGCCGGCGCAGCCCCACAGGCGGCGCAACAGGATTACACGACTGAACTGTTAAAGCTCTCAGAGCTGACCGACAGCAAACAATATCGCGAGGCGATCAGCGGTTACAAAAATCTCCAGGCGCAGCCGGGAACGCCTTCGTGGCTCAAAGCGGCAACGGAGTATGAGATAGCGGAACTCTATGGAGCACTGCACGAGACGGACAATGCAATCGCCGCCCTCGGTCGTGCAGTCCAACTCGGCTTCGACGACTGCATTACGCCGCGCGCCAGTGAGCGCCTGGCGAAAATTCTGCAAAACCCGAAGGCCACGCAGACACTCGCTGGAATGCAGATCTCGGAAGCCGACTTTCGCGAGCTGGTCTGGCTAAACGCGGAGGTGAAGCATGCGGAGCATGACGCGCGCATGATGATCACCGAAAACATCAATCGTGTCGACCACCATGCCACCGAGATCCCACAGGCGCAATTGCCGACACGTCCCACCACCTCGCCCGCTGTATTGTACTGGCGTCAGCAGCTGCTATTGATCCAAAGGGCGCAGCGGGAATTTGTGCAGAAGTCGGACAATGAGCGCATCACACACGTGGCGAAAATGGGAATCATCGCCGGCGGAGCGTCCGCGTCCAGAGTGCTCGAATCCGCGCGTATAGCGCAAGCCGCCGCCGAGTCTCGAAGACTCGAAATCCGCAAGCGCGCCTTCGTCCCAGTCACTCCTTCTTCCGATCAGCCAAAGCCCTGTTCCGAGTGGAAATGATCTACCCAGCGGCCATCTCGAAAACCGAGCGCCTGTCTGGACCAAACTATTTCCCCGTGCGGACTAGATCGACAAACCGCCTCCACGCGATCTTGGGCACAAGACGCCGCTGGTCGGCCGGCATGCGATCGTCCATCATTTTCTGAGCAAGCTTTTGCGTTTCTTTGGACGCCTTGCTCATGTGGCCCGCATCCAGCGGTGGGTGTGGGTCGTACTCGATGGTCAACTGGATCGCCTCCGCCCGCTCGCGGCCGGCGATCTCGCCCGCCAACCAAAGCGCCAGATCAATGCCGGCCGACACCCCGGCAGCGGTAACAACTTTGCCGGACCGCACAACGCGTTCCTCTGGCTGCGGCTTGGCGCCCATAATCTTGAGCACGCCCATCTTGTACCAGTGCGTCGTCGCTGGCAGGCCTTTCAAGATGCCGGCAGCGCCCAAAATCAATGCGCCGGTACAAACCGAAGCGGTCCACGTAGTGGCCTCGTGTACTTTGCGCAGCCAGTCAAGCACCTCGTCATCCACCATTTGGCTCGGCGTAGTGGCGCCTCCTGGCACCAGCACCAGGTTGGGTGCCGGAGTTTCAGCCACCGTGTGCGAGACGCCGAGCAGAAGTGAGCCACCCTCTGTGACCACCGGTCCCACTTCTTTGCCGACGAACCGCACCTCCGTATCGGGCATGCGTGACAACACTTCCCAAGGCCCCACCGCATCAAGCGCCGTGACACCCGGGTAAAGAAGAATTGCGATTTGAAATGGGCCTCCCATTCTTTAAGAATATCGAGCGCCCGAGAGCCCGCTAGCTGACACTCTCAGCACTGTATCGGGCAATCAGCCCCGTGCGCACCACCCTGCGGTATGTCTGCGTGAAAATGAAAGACGCGAGAAGAATGTAGGCGATCGCGAGAACACTGCCCGCAAGCAGTTCTGCCGGATTGACCGCGCCTCCTTTCACCAGGCGCCGCAGATTCTCGAACACATACGCCGGCGGCAGGCACCGCGCGACAACCTGCATCCATTGTGGGAGCACATCCAGCGGATAAAACACACCTGCAAACGGGGAGATCAGCGCCGGTATCGGCCAGATGAACCACTCGGCCGAGGGCCCCAGCCGCATCACCAGTGCACTCGCCATAATCCCTAGCGCCACGCCGAACAGAAACAGAACCGCGAGAAATGGGGCTGCCGCAACTCCATACAGGAACAGGTCCAGCCGGAAGATTCCGCCCGCGAGAATCAGCATGGCCAGCAGGCCAACCGAGCTGGTCGCGATGCTCGAGAGCACAAGGCCCGTCACGTACTCGGTAATCGACATCGGACTGCCAAAGATGTTAAGGAAGTTGCGGGACCACACATCCTCAAAAAACGCCATCGTCACGCCCTGCATCACGCGCGTGAAGAAATCCCACAGCAGCACCGCGCCAAGAAGAGCCGGCACAAAGTTGTAACCCGGCGAGGCCACAGTGTTCAGATAGCGGCTGATGAACCCCCAAAGCACAATGTCAATCGCAATCCACGCAAACAGCGACAACACTCGCGCCGGGCTCCCGCGGTACAGGTAGAACTGGCGCACCAGAATGGCAAGAAATCGTCGGCTTCGCATCTCCGTTATATTTGCTGCAGACTCAGCGGCTCCCGCGCCACAGTGATGAACAACTCCTCCAGTGTGGCTTTGCCGTGCTCCGCGGGCAGCGTCCGCGGATCCCCTTCCAGCAGGATGCGGCCGCGAGAGAGAAACAGCACGCGGTCACAGACCTCCTCCACTTCATACATGTTGTGCGAGGTCCACAGAACACCGGCATCGTCGTTGCGAACGAAATCACGAATTCGAGTACGGATGTCTCGTGCCGTCGCCGGGTCTAGCGACGCCGTTGGCTCATCCAGCAGCAACAGGCGCGGCTGGTTTAACATCGCCTTGGCGAGCATCACTCGCGTTTGCTCACCCGACGACAGAACCCCCGTTTTCGTGTGACGGAACTGAACAAGATCGTACTGTTTGAGCAGTGCTTCAATGCGCTCGTTCAGGTTCGCGATGTTGTAAACAAGACCGAAGAAGCGAAGGTTCTCCACCACCGTTAGGTTACCCGGAAGCGGAGCATACACGGCCGCGAAGTTCGTTCGCTCCAGTGCTTTCGTTCTGCGCGTTCGCAACGGCAGCCCATCAATCGACACGGACCCTGACGTCGGCTCCAGCACACCCAGGATCATGCTGATCGTCGTGGTCTTGCCTGCGCCATTCGGCCCCAGCAGGCCCACGATCTTGCCCGAGTCGACAGAGAACGAGATGCGGTCCACAGCTACAGATTCACGCCCGTACGTTTTACAGAGCTCCGTCACCGAAAGGACACATCCCATGCTGCGCCAATCATCGCACGACACTTGCCCGGCGAAATCCGTGCGAGCCCGTCTGCCGGGCTAAACTCGTTTGCAGACCCACGTCTGGAGGGACATGGAAGTCTTCGAGGTTGTGATTGCGTTGCTGCTCGGAGGCGCGGCTCTTGCCGCGTTGGCGCGGCGGTTCGGCGCGCCCTATCCGGCGCTGGTGGCGCTCGCCGGTGCTGCACTTGCACTCTTGCCCGGCGTTCCGACACTGGTGCTCGACCCGGCGCTCGCGCTCGCTCTGTTTGTCGCACCCGTCCTGGTTGACGCCGCCTTTGACGCTTCGCCGCGCGACCTGCGCAGAAACTGGCGTCCCATCGCAAGCCTTGCCCTCGGTGCCGTCGCCCTCACCATCATCGTCGTGGCGGTAGTCGCCAGGGCGCTCGTCCCCGGCATGCCGTGGGCCGCGGCTATTGCCCTGGGCGCCATCGTCGCTCCGCCCGATGCCGCCGCAGCGACCACGGTGTTGAAACAGCTACGTCCGCCGCACCGGCTGCTCGTCATCCTCGAAGGGGAGAGCCTGTTCAACGATGCGAGCGCCCTACTCGTCTACCGCCTCGCAGTGGGCGCCACAATCACCGGCTTCCTGTCCGGCTGGAGCGTGGTTCCCACCCTGCTTGTAGTCACCCTCGGCAGCGTCGTTCTTGGACTGGCTCTGGCGAGGCCCACTCTGGCCATCAGCGCCCGCATCCACGACGTGGCCACTGCGGTGGTCTTTCAGTTCTGCGGCACATTCGGCGTCTGGATACTCGCTGAGCGGCTGCGCCTCTCCGGCATCATTACGTTGGTGGTCTATGCGATGGCCGCCTCGCGTCGTGCCCCGCAAATCATGCCCGCGCGCATTCGCATCCCCTCGTGGGCTGTGTGGGAAGTCGCAGTGTTCGTCCTGAACGTGCTCGCATTTATTCTCGTCGGATTCCAGCTCAAATCCATCGCCGCGCGCGCCACCGGAGCGACTGGCGCGCGCTATGCCGGAGTTGCGGCGGTCGTGTGCGTCGCGGCCATCCTCGCGCGCATTGTCTGGGTGACCGGCGCGGCCGCCGTGAGCCGGTGGATCTGCCGTCCACGTGCGGACGGCATGCCAGGCCCGCGCGACGCGGTAGCGCTCAGCCCCCGCGCCGCTGCGGTAGTCGGATGGTGCGGGATGCGCGGCACAGTCACGCTCGCCACCGCGCTTGCGCTTCCAACAGGAATCGGAGGCGGTGTCGAATTTCCCTATCGGGATCTGATCATCGTGACGGCGTTCGGAGTCGTGCTGGGCACGCTCGTGCTCCAGGGACTCACGCTTCGCCCGCTCATGCTGCGCCTCCGGCTCAAAGACGACGGAACGGTGGACCGCGAAGTACGCTTCGCTCGAGTGGAGGCGCTAAGAGCAGCTCTCAACGCGGCTGCGGCAGGCCGAGGCAACGAAACCTCGGCTTTCGTCCGGGACCGCTACGAGTTCCAGTTGCGTCTCGCAGAGACGGAATTCTCCGGCGCCGCCGACGGCAACTCCGCCTCTCGATCGATGGAGACAGCCGACGGTAATATACAGCATGCCGACGCGGACGTCGTACGCGCCGCAACCGAGGCCCAGCGCCGCCGCTTAGTGGCACTCCGCGACGACGGCTCAATCGGTGACGCCGCATTTCAGCGGATAGAAGAGGAACTGGACTGGGCCGAACTCGATTGGGCCCAACTCCTCCGCACAGGCCAGCAGACCGAGAAAGAAGAATAGCCCACAGCGACCCATCCGAGTGGAGTGGCCCAGACATTCTTGTCTGGGGTCCGCAAGACCGATTTCAGATGTACGGAATGGCCAGACATCCTCGTCTCGGTGCCGCACCCTGGATTTCAGATGTACCCAGTGGCCCAGACATCCTTGTCTGGGGTCCGCACTCGCACCCCTACCATGTAGGGGACGGACATGTCCGTCCCGCCAACGAAAGGCATCCGCGTGCCCACCAGCGACCCATCGCAACGGATGAGACCGCTATTGAACGTTTTGCGTTTTTCGTTCAGACGGAAGCGCAGTTCATGTACATAGCACCACGCCAGTCGACAAGATGCCGCCCTATCCGGCCCTGTTGACAAGCGAGTGAAAACCACTTTATATTGAGAAGTCCTTTTAGTGGACGACAAGTCTATGAAGTCCTCGGAGATTCCGATGAACGTCTCTCTTCTTTCCCCCAGAACGGACGCATCCGGTGTTTAAGACGAGACGAGCCCGGCGAATACTGAAAGCCCTCTCAGTATTGGCCATCTCGGGTGTTCTCGGGATTGGGATATTGGTGGGGTGGGTCTGGATCGAACACAGGAGCGAAGTCAGCCTCCCGACGCCCACAGGACCGTTCCCGGTTGGCCGCATGATCTCGGTTTGGGCTGACGATGAGCATTCGGACACCTTAGCGCCGGATCCGCAAACAAAGCGCGAACTGCTCGTTTGGATCTGGTACCCTTCGGCGGCTGGGCCCTCCAATGTAACGGACGATTACCTTCCCGCACAATTGCGTCCGAAGGCCGAGGTTGGCGGCACGAACATCTGGACACTGTTGACACGAGATGTATCGAACGTCCGAGGGCACAGCGCCCGTGACCCCGATGTTTCACCCCAGCAGAGATCGTATCCGGTGGTCATTATGAGAGCGGGAGCCTCTGCTTCCGTACTCAACTACTCGACCCTCACGGAGGATCTCGCCAGCCATGGTTACATCGTCGTCGGCTTCGATGCCCCCTATCGCACCGGACTCGTCGTGTTTCCCGACGGACGAGTCATGCGAAGGACCGAGCAGAACAATCCGGAAATTTGTGTGGTTCCGGACCGCGCCCAGATGGAACAGTGTGTGAGCAGGGTCATGACCGCGTGGACTAGAGACATCGGCTTCGTCCTCACCGGTCTGGCTCGGCTGAACGCGTCGGACTCGTCCGGGAAGTTCAGCGGACGGCTCGACATGACTCGCGTAGGCGTGTTCGGTCATTCGCTTGGCGGGGCCGTGGCCGCGCAGTTCTGCCATGAGGATTCCCGGTGCAAGGCAGGCATTGATATCGACGGTGCTCCGCACGGCAGTGTAATCCAGGCTGGGCTCCACCAGCCCTTCATGTTCCTGCTAAGCGACCACGGCAATGCGTCCGACCCGGAGAGCATTCAGATTGTAAGCGACATCAAATCTATTTACGATCACGTTCCATCGGACCGCCGGCTGCACGCCACCATCCGCGGCGCATTCCACTTTACCTTCACCGATGACGGCGCTCTGCTGAAGAGCGGTATCGTGAGGGGAGTGCTGCGAATGCTAGGGAAGCTCCGTATCGACGCACGCCGTCAGCTTGCGATCACCACGTACTGTGTGCACACCTTTTTCGACGCGCATCTCAAAGGAATAGGCGGTTCACGACTCAACCTTTCATCTCCACTCTATCCAGAGATCCAGGTTCTCGAGTGAAGGGCAGTGCTTGGCCGGCCGTTGTGTTCCTGGGCGCCGGTTACTTTGTCATCGGCATAGTCTTTGGAGAGTTCGCTGGCCAAGCTGCGTCCCATCAGTCGCTTGTGGCATGGCGCTGGGGCGCCTGGATTGTCAGCGCCATCGCCTTCGCTTTGCACATCACCTTCGAGCAGGTCCACCTGCGCAGTTCGCCAAGGATCACCGCATTTCACGTATCGTCGGCCGCCGGAGTGGGCTCCTTCGGTCTGGCGGTCGCCGCCAACGTTCATGCGTACACTGTGCCGCCGGGCCGGCCTTCTCTCCTGCTTGCCCTGTCACTCGGAATTTGGCCGGTCATGACAGCACTGCCGGCGTTCTTCGTCGCGTTAGTTGCCGCGATAGTACTTGCCCGAGTACGGCGGTTAATTCACTGGAGATAGGTCCTCTGTCTGCGTATTCGTTATAGACCGGAGGTGATGCCGACTTTCGCGCTGCCGGCCGCGGCTTCCGTCGCTCGGGCGGCGAGCCGCTCGAAGGTCCCGTGCAACTCACGCGGATGCCGCACCACAATGGAGCAGCCGAGCGTCAACAACATCGCCGCGAACGGCTCCAGGTTCTCGCGGGCACAGCGCAACGTGGTGCCGCCGTTTTCGTCCTCCATCATCACCCGGTGTAGCGGAAAACGGGATTTCACCTGATCCACCGGCAGATTCAGCCAAACTTCGATGGAGAAACCCGCCTGCACGAAAGGCATGGAACGCTGCAGATGGGCCTTGACGTCGAAATCGGCGGGCCGATCGAAGGTTTCATCGCTCACATCCAATTCAGAGACCCGGTCGAGGCGGAAAGTCCTCAGCGCTTCCCGCATACGGCAGCGCCCGACCACGTACCACCGTCCGTCCATGTGGACAACGCCGTATGGTTCTACTTCCCGGCGGGATGATGACCGGTCGTGCGACTCGTACTGGAACGAAATACGGCGGCGCATTCGAACCGCGCTACAGAGACAGATCAGCGATTCGGCCGAAGTGGAAATGACCCAGGGTCCAGGCTCGACGGCGACCACGTCCTCCACTGCGTTTGCGCCATCGCGCAGCGTCTCCGGGAGCACGCGTCCGAGCTTGGCGGCGGCGCCTTCCGTGGCGGGAGCAAAGGCCGACAGTCCCAGATGGCGCAACGCACGCAAGCCGAGCGTGAGAGCGAACGCTTCTTCATCGGTGAACATCATGGGCGGCAACCGAAAACCAGGTTTAAGCCGGTAGGCCCCGCCGACCCCGCGCGTCGATTCCACGGGAATACAGAGATCCTGCAATCGCGCGATGTACCGCTGGACCGTGCGCGGATTAACCTCGAGCCGCTTAGCGAGTTCAGCACCGCTCACGCATTCGCGAGCCTGAAGGATCTCCAGCACGGTGAGCACCCGCATGATGGGGTCGTACATAAAAGTTATGGTGGCATGAATTCACGACAGGAACTGTCGGGAATCGCTTCTAGACTGGCTTCATGACAGCAACCCAAACGCACACTGTACTCAATTCCCAGGCGCTGCTGGAGCATTGGCAGGGCCATCGCCGGCTCACACGCCGGGTCATCGAGGCATTTCCTGAAGACAAATTATTCAGCTTCACTGTCGGGTCAATGCGGCCCTTTTCCGAGATGACCAAAGAGTTTCTGAAGATGACAGAACCGATTGCCCATGGCGTCGCGACCGGTGAGTGGAAGGATAGTGGCCCCGAACTGGATTCCGTGCGCACCAAAGCGGACTTGTTGCGACTCTGGGACGAGACCACCGAGAAGCTCAACGCGATCTGGCCGACGATTCCGGCGCGTCGCTTCGCCGACATAGACAAGGCGTTCGGCCAATGGGAGAGCTCTGGTATCAGTATCATTCTGTATGGCATCGACAATGAGATCCACCATCGCGGCCAAGGGTACGTATATCTGCGCGCGCTCGGGATCGATCCGCCGCCGTTTTGGGAACGATGAGCCATTGGCCCAACTCCCTTCAGGTGTACCGAGTGTCCCAGACATTCTTGTCTGGGTTCCGCACTCTGGATTTCAGATATAGGGGACGGGCATGCCCGGCCGTCGGTACATCGAGGCCAACTCAAGGGCATCCGCGTGCCCACCAGCGACCCATCGCAAAGATGAGAGCGCGTGATCGCTCACCATCTCCGCCCATTCTCAGGCCGACATCGCCCCGCCAACCTCGGACCCCGCGACCGTCATCACCTCATTACACTCATCGACAAGCATCAGCCGCGCCATAGGACTGACGACGACTACTAGCGCCACAAGCCCGATGCGCCGCGACTGCGCCAGCCCAAACCAACCCTGATGCACGTGTCCATCTCGCCGGCTACCTAAGACGATCGAATGTGTTTTCGTCCATCCCCAGTTGCTCGAGAATTCTATAGAAGCGTTGCGGTCCGATTTCACGGCCACCGTGGATTGGTATTGTCGTAGCGCGACCGTCATTGTGCTTCCAGCGCTCATGGCTTCCAGTTTGGCGCGCCGGTCCAAAACGGAGTTTCGTCGCCACGCGCCGAAACTCCTCAGCCCTACGTTAGGCGCGGACGATTTCGGTTGTATCGAGCGGCATGGGTCGACCGCTTTCGCGGTACTCTTCTTCGATGATCCGGAAGACCTCCGCCAGCTCTGCCCAAAGCCTCTTTCGCTGTTGGCATCAAGGCATGGCATCCCGGAATGGAAGGAATCTCAGCCACCCATCCCGTCGGGCTGGTTTCGGTAGAGCACGATTTTGTAGTCATCGAAGCTCATGTGTCTCCATCCTACTCCGGCAGGCAACGCGATGGGCTCAAACTGTTAATCGAGATCCCCACCATTCATGGAAATATGCTAAAGAAAGCGACTTCTCGCTCACGTGAAAGAGCGGCGGTTCCGGGACAAATCCACCCCCAGTCGTTGCTGCGTCACAGTTGCTGCATCACATCGGAGGCACCACTCCTATCGTTAGCGCGGGAAAATATAGCCGAGAGGAGGGATTCTCGTGAAAGCAGTCAGAATTCACGCCCGCGGTGGGCCAGAGCAATTGTTTCTCGAGGATGCACCACTGCCGGAGATTCGCCGGGGGGATGTGCTGTTACGGGTTCGCGCTACCGGCATTACTCCCACGGAACTGACCTGGGATGAAAGTTATCAGAACGCCGACGGCACGCCGCGGATCCCCGGCATTCCGGGGCACGAGGTTTCGGGTGTGGTCGAGCGGACCTCACCCGATGTGGATGATTTTCAGCACGGTGACGAAGTCTATGGACTAGCCGACTTCCCACGTGACGGGGCAGCGGCCGAATTCGCGGCAGTGCAGTCTGCCAATCTAGCGTTGAAGCCACGCAGCATCTCCCACGTACAAGCAGCGGCGCTGCCGCTTTCGGCGCTGACGGTTTGGCAGGCGCTCTTCGAACATGCCCGCCTCGCTGCCGGACAAAGCGTGTTGATCCACGGCGGCGCCGGTGGGGTCGGGTCCTTGGCAGTGCAACTGGCACGTTGGCGAAGTGCTCGCGTGCTGGCGACGGCGTCTGCGCGCGATATGGAGTTCGTTCGCAGCCTCGGGGCTGACGATGTGATCGACTACCACACTACGCCCTTTTACGAACGGCTCCGGGACATCGATGTGGTGCTGGACACTGTTGGCGGTGAAACGCTAGAGCACTCCTGGCGCGTACTTCGGAAAGGCGGCGTGTTGGTAACACTGGTGTCGCCGATTCCGACGGGAGTCGCCGAGCAACACGGGGTGCGCGGCATATTTTTCATCGTCCGTGGGAATCGAGCGCAGCTTGATCAAATCAGCGCATTGGTGGATGACGGGAAGCTAAAGCCGGTGGTAGCCGAGGTGCTACCGCTCGCCCGTGCACGCGAAGCTTTTGAGCACGGCGCTACCAGCCATGCTCCTGGCAAAATCGTACTTCAGGTAGCTGCATAAGCGAACACGGGCCTAACTGATGACTTCCTTCGCGGGAAGTCAGGGTCTTCGGCATACAATTCGAGGGAAAATGCCCAAGTCGTGGAAGTGAGCCGCGACGGCTTGCGCGTTCCATTCCGCAAGCCGTCTTGTCGATACTGATTCGGCTCGACTGCTGATTTCTGCCGGGGCGCCGGCAACCGACTGCGCATTTGCCTTTCTGCGGCATACTACAGGTGTGCATAAGCGACTATTGATGCAGGTCCTGCACGGCGCTTCAGATGCCAACATCCGGTTCAGCGACTTGGGCCTTCTCCTGCGAGATCTAGGCTTCCAGGAACGCGTCCGCGGAAGTCACCACATCTTCACCCGCGATAGCGTCGAGGAAATCCTGAATCTGCAGCCGCGGGGTGCCATGGCCAAACCGTACCAGGTGCGGCAAGTTCGCAACATGATTGTCCGTTATAAACTGGCAGAAGGACTCGAATGAATAAGTTTGAGATCATCCTCTACTGGAGCAACGAGGATCAGGCATTCATCGCTGAAGTTCCGGAACTCCCGGGCTGCGCCGCTGACGGGACCACGCGGCAAGAGGCTTTGGCTAACGCAGAGGTCGTCATCTCGGAATGGCTGGAGACCGCCCGTGAACTGGGGCGATCTATACCTGAGCCCCGAGGCCGACTGCTGTTCGCCTGAGCTGTACTCCCGACCGCATATGATTCATATGGGGAGGTTCGGAGCCGGTCGTGCAATTCGAAATCGCGCGAACTACGCTGCCTCACAGAGTCGGGACTATGGGAGGCCATTGGGTCTGCTTTCCGTGCCGCAAGATGTTCCGCAAACCTCCCGGCGTCGAAGGCCCGTGCTGCCCTCAATGCGCGGTCCCTATGATCGATATGGGTCGATACTTTGAGCCCCCGAGAAGCTCGAACCTCGGACTTTGGAACCGACTCAGACAGCTTGCGGAGACGGGCTTTCGTTTCAGCAGCACAAGTAGTAGGGAATTTTTTTTCGGCAGGTGGAGCGAGCATCGCAAGCCAAGCCTGAGAGTCGTCTCAGCCCGAATAGACCGAATGATCGAGCGGCGATCGAAACGAGAGCCGCAGTAATCGAATCGGCTGGCGCGATAGGGCGGAGTTTTCGAATCAGCTTCAGCAGGCGACGACGCCCGCGGTGGTTAGTTTCTGACTGAGCACTAGAGGACGGCAAAAGTCCCGTTACCGCGCCGCATAGCGCCGAGTCCATTCGAAGACCGATCTTGAGGACGTCACGTCAACGATGGCACCAGCGTACCAATCGACAAGCATCACCTCTGCAGATTTTGCGATTTGCACCAGTCCCGCGGCAAATGCTTCAGAACAAGCCGACCGACCCGGAGACACTGCGAGCTGGATAACTCTGTCTTCGGGCGAGCGTTGTCCGTAGATGAACCAGTCGCTAGTATCAGACAGCGCGAATCCTCCGCGCACGGGTCGCCCACTCAATGTCACCGGAGATGTACGGAATGGTGGCAGAGTCGAGTATTGTAAACCCAGTGCCTGGAGTCGGTGTGGGTGCTCCTTCCGGAGGTAAACACTGGTCCATCCTGAGGCTTTCTGATGCTGGATCTTGAAGGCGGCGAGGGCCGCGAGTTCACTTCTTATGTGGCCTTCGTCAACCACTGATACAAACTCAATCTGACGCCAATCATCCTCGTGAAGCGAGCGTGCTCCGGCTGCCGCTGGCAATTGCTCGACTGCTGGAGCTGCGTCGCAGAGTGTTGGCACGGAGAAAAGAATATCCTTCGGATCGACCATCCGGACATCGCCGGTCGGCTTGGCAACATCATTACATGAGGTAGCAAGAAACGGTAAAACGAACACCAGCAACCGCTTAATGGGATTCATGAAGGCATGCTCCCTTTAAGTATGGCAGCGGGTCGCCGTGAACCACTGGGGCCAATCACGCCCTTCTGGCAGAAGCACCTGCTGCGGATGTGGCCCATTCCAGTCCCGATGCCGATTCCGGGGAGTGATCCGGCTTGTTCTCCAGCACTCGCAACTGACGACCGGGCGGCTTGCGTGCACGAAGCGCTCCGTCGGACTTGTTATCGTGACCCTGAGATTACAGTGTCGTCAGCGTATCTAGGAACTGAATGACGGTCCCGTTCAGCCATAGCCAGAACGGAAGCAGAGCAGTGCAAAGTCGCACCCGCAGCGCTCCTCTCTATTTCTGTAACGTCGCAACAACACGACTTCGGCTGATTCGCGAAAATGACTTCATGCGTTTGCTTGGGCAAGACACATATCGCAACGACCGAGGGCACCGCCCGCGTGATGTGGATCTGTTGGAAGGAGCGAAGGGGGAGGGAGCAACGGCTGCAGTCTAGTTGTTCCCGTGTCGTTCAAGGACCTAGTATGCCGTTCCTGAATGCCGCTAAGTTGTCGGCGATGTAGTGGCCAGGGACGGATTTGAACCGTCGCCCAGCCTTTCCAGAGCTGACCTGTCACACTCGATCACTCTTGATAAACGCCCGGATGCCAAGACCTGCAAGGCACTTCGTCAAACGCGACTCAAATCACAACCGGCTCCATTTCACCGCGCGTGAAGGCATATCCGAACGGAAATGCTCTTCGAAGCGATTTTCAGTCACAAGTTTTTTCGCGAATATTTCCCCTATTATCAGAAACCTGCAAAAACCATAGTTCGAAATCGCCACCTCGCCTTGTACCCTCATGGCAGGAGTAAGTCTTATGTCGGAAGAACTGAGAAATTATCGAGTCGGCAATCAGCATGCCAAGAAACATGGATTCTCTGCCGAAAACCTCTGCCTATCCACCGAGGAGCGCCCCGAATACGACGCCCTTCACGCGGATTTCGAAATACGCTTCAAACCCGCAGACCCCGTCGAGATGGAATTCGTCGACGAAATGGTCAACGCCCGCTGGCGCATGAAGCGCATCGTGATTTCCGAAACCGCAGCCATCAACAACCAGATCGTCATCAATGAAACCGAGCTCTCCGCCCGGCCCGAAGAGGAGAAGAAGGAACTCAACGACACCCTCCGAACCTGCATGGCCTTCTACAGCCTGGCTCACGAGGGCAAAACCCTCCCCCTCTTCATCCGCTATCAGGACTGCTACCGCCGCGCCTACAACGCCGCCTACAAGCACCTCATGCAGCTCCAGGCCGACCGCCGCAAGAATCCGCCACCCGAAAAGCCCGTCGATTCAAAGAAATCCATGTTCTTCTTCGAGAACACCGACAAAATACAAAACCAGCGCCTCGGCCTCCCCGAAGATTCTATGGAGCCCCTCCCCCACCCAGATTCCGAGCCTTCCATCGGCGTGAATCGGCGTCCATCGGCGGCTCATGAGTTCATTCGCGTTCATAAGCGTTCATTTGCGGCTGACAATGAAATCCCGAACGTCGTCTGTATAGGACGGCACCGACCGCGATGCGCCTGAGTACGCTAAAATCCCTAGGTATCATGCAACGTCGCCTATTCCTGCTCGCCCTCACCATCGCCGCGTCTGCATTCGGCGCCGCAAAAGACGTCACCTTCAATAAAGACGTCCTTCCCATCCTCCAGAAGCGCTGCCAGGAATGCCACCGCCCCGGTGAAGCAGCCCCCATGTCCTTTCTCACTTATAAGGACACCCGTCCCTGGGCCAAGGCCATTCGCGGTGCAGTCGTCATCAAGAAAATGCCGCCATGGTTTTCGGACGACGTGCATGGCAAGTTCAAGAACGACCGCCGTCTACCGCAGTCTGAAATCGACACCCTCGTAGCCTGGGTCGATGGAGGCGCCAAAGAAGGCAACGCCGCTGACGCCCCGAAAGGCATCGAGTACGCGCAAGGCTGGAGCATCGGCAAGCCCGACGTCGTCATCGACATGCCCGTCGGCTTCAAGGTGCCCGCCAGCGGCACCGTTGACTACGTCTGGTTCCTCGCCCCTACCAATTTCACTGAGGACAAATGGGTCGAGAAGATCGAGGTCCGCCCAGGCAATTCCGCCGTCGTCCACCACGTCGTCCTCTATGCGCGCGCTCCCGGCTCTCCCTATGTCAAAAATGCAAAACTAGGCGAACCCTATTTCCCCGCCAAGAGCAATCAGTTGCAGCAGCATAAACCGGATACCGGAGAGGGCTCGTTCTACACCCTCGGCCGTGATGACCTCGAAATGGTGTCCGTCTATGTGCCCGGCGGCGACGCCTATCAGACTCTCCCCGGCCAGGCCCGCCTCATCAAAGCCGGCTCCGACCTCCTCTTTCAGATGCATTACACAGCCAACGGAAAAGAAGCCGTCGATCGCAGCAGGGTCGGCATCGTCTTCGCCAAAGAGCCGCCGAAAGAACGCGTGGTCAATACCTTCATCTTCAACGGCAACATGCATATCCCACCGGGCGAACCCAATCATCCCGTCCTCGCCCGCGTCACCGTTCAGGAAGACGTCAAATTGATGTCAATGTTCCCGCACATGCACGTCCGCGGCAAGGCCATGCAATACAAAGCGATCTATCCATCGGGTGAATCGCAGATCCTCCTCAACGTCCCCAAATATGATTTCAACTGGCAGCTCAGCTATTACCTCCGGGACCCCATCACGCTGCCAAAAGGTACAAAACTGGAAATCACCGCCTGGTACGACAACTCGCCCAACAACCCGGCGAATCCCGATCCGAAGTCCGACGTCTATTGGGGCGAACAGACTTGGGAGGAGATGCTCGCAGCCTTCGTCGACTTCGCCATCCCTGTCGACATGAAGACCATCGACATCGTCCGTCCGAAGAAACCACAGCAGGCGAGTGGAGCAGGAGCGGGCCAGTAACACGCCGCTTCGGATGCAACGACGAACCGTTATCACCGGCATCGGCGCGGTTAGCCCAAATGGCATCGGCCGCGAAGCCTTTTGGAATGCCACTCGCGCCGGTCGCAGCGGAGTTCGCCAGATCAGCCGCTTCGATCCTTCCAGTCACCTCGTCCGCGTCGCCGGTGAGGTCACTGACTTTAATGAGGACGATTACGTCTCACCCAAAGACCGGCCTCATGTATCCCGCGTCGTGCCCCTTGCCGTAGCGGCCGTCAAAGAAGCCATCGCTGACGCTACCATCGACCCAACGTCCATGACCCGCGATGAACTGCGCGACATCGGCGTCATCGTTGGTTCCGGCGGCGCAAGCCAGGAGTTCACCGAAGAGCAATACCGCCTCTACTATGAGGGCAAGCAGAAGCAGTGCAGCGTCTACGTCATCCCGACATCCACCCCTGGCACGCTCGCTAGCGAAGTCTCCATGAAGTTCGGATTCCGCGGCATGAGCCACCTGATCTCCACCGGCTGCACCTCATCCACTGACGCCATCGGCTACGCTCACCGCCAGATCCAGGCTGGTGTCATGGACTGCATGATCGCTGGTGGCGTGGATGCACCCATCGCCCCTCTCATTCTCCGCGGCTTTATCTTGATGCGCATCCTCGCGTCCCGCTGGAACGATTGCCCTATGCGTGCCTCACGGCCTTTCTCGAAGGACCGCGACGGCTTCGTGCTCGGCGAAGGCTCCTGGTTCTTCGTGCTCGAAGAGATGGACCACGCCCGCCGCCGCGGCGCCCACATCTACGGTGAGATCGCCGGCTATGGCTCCACCTGCGAGGCCTATCATCGTGTACGCCTGGAAGAGTGCGGCGAAGAGCCTGCCCGCGCCATCGGTCTCGCGCTCAAAGAGGCGGAGATCCCGCCCACCGAAGTGCAGTACGTGCACTATCACGGAACATCGACAGAGCTGAACGACCGCATCGAAACGCGAGCCATCAAGATCGCCTTCGAGAAGCACGCCTACCGCTTCGCCGGATCATCTCTGAAGAGCATGATCGGCCATCCCCAGGGAGCGTGCGGAGCCGCTGGCATCGCAGCGACCCTTCTCGCCATGCGCGACGGCGAGGTCCCACCGACCATCAACGTAGATGTCCCCGATCCCGAATGCGACTTGGACTACGTCCCTCAAGTCGCCCGCAAAATGGAAGTGGAACACGCGGTAGCGAACTGCATAGCCTTCGGCAGCAAGAACTCCGCTATCGTCCTGAGGAGGCTGTGAACTCCGCATCCATGCGGCACCGCGCCACCGCCTTCTGCCACCCGGCGTAGAGCTCCTCGCGCCGCGTCGCAGCCATCTGGGGTTCGAATGTGCGTTCCGCGACCCAGAAGCGTTCCAGTTCTTCGACGCTCTTCCAGACGCCGGTCGCAAGGCCCGCGAGATAGGCGGCCCCAAGTGCAGTGGTCTCGGTATCAGCCGGACGCACGATACGGCATCCGAGGATGTCAGCCTGGAACTGCATCAGGAAGTCGTTGACCACAGCGCCGCCGTCGACGCGTAGCTCCTTGAGCTGCTCGCCGCTGTCGGCCTGCATGGCCTCCACCAGGTCGCGCGTCTGGTAAGCGATGCTCTCGAGCGTGGCCCGCGCGATGTGCGCCCGTGTCGTGCCCAGCGTCATGCCGCTGATCATGGCGCGCGCTTCGGAGTCCCAATAGGGCGCTCCGAGACCGACGAAGGCGGGCACAACGTACACGCCGCCGGTTGTGTCAACGGTCCGCGCCAGTGGCTCGGACTCCGCCGCGGTAGCGATGATGCCGAGCTTGTCGCGCAGCCATTGAACCGCCGCTCCGGCGATGAAGATGCTGCCCTCGATCGCGAACTGCGGCCGCGCATCGAGCGATGCCGCTCTTGTGCCGAGCAGCTTGTTTTTGGAAACCGGTAGCCGTGAGCCGGTGTGCATCAGGGCGAAACATCCGGTGCCGTATGTGTTTTTGGAAAGACCGGCGCGGAAACAGGCCTGTCCGGCGAGCGCGGCCTGTTGGTCGCCCGCGATGCCGCCGATCGGGACCTCAACACCGAGGTGCTCGGCGGCGGTCACACCGACCACCTCGCTCGACCTCACGATGCGAGGCAGCATCGCACGCGGTACGTCGAGGACGCGCAGCAGTTCGTCCGACCACGTGCCGCTTTCGAGGTCCATGAGCATGGTCCTCGATGCGTTGGAGACGTCGGTCACGTGCACCGCTCCGTTCGTCAGCTTCCAGACGAGCCAGCTATCGACGGTGCCGAACAGCAGCTCGCCGTCGCGGGCCTTCTGCCGCGCATCCGGCACGTTGTTTAGGATCCACCGGATCTTGCTGCCGGAGAAGTAGGCGTCGATCACGAGCCCTGTCTTGGCCGTGATGAACGTCGACTCGGATGACGCGGCCAGCTCGTTGCAGAACTCGGCCGTACGCCGGCATTGCCACACGATGGCGGGCGCGATGGGCTTGCCCGTCTTGCGGTCCCAGACGATGGTCGTCTCGCGCTGGTTGGTGATGCCAAGCGCGGCGATCTGCGGCCGCTCGGCCGCAAGCACCTCCCGGGCGGATGCGATCTGCGCCCGCCAGATTTCGTCGGCGTCCTGCTGTACCCAGCCTGGATTTGGGTAGGCGCAGGGGATCGGCGCCGAGGCCATGCGCAGCCGCTGACCTCGTTCGTTGTAAAGCGCAGTGCGTGCGCTGGTTGTTCCTTCGTCGAGAGCAAGAAGATGAGGCACTAGGAAAGTCTATAATGAAACGAGAACATACATGTTTTTCCGCAGAGAGAAACCACATAAGTGGACGTTCGACGAGCGTGTGCACGGGCTCAAGCAGCACGGCTTTACGATCACGGCGCTCACCACCGGGAGCGCGACCGTCAGCAAGCTCGGATGCTCCGCCACCTTGAAGGACACAGGCGGTGAGCATCTCGAGATCGGTAAAGCCGGCATCGCGGTGGGTGATGAGATCGGGTTGCTGGTCGACGGCGGATATCAAAAGTACTTTGTGACGCCGAGCGGCAAGCGCATCCCCGCACTCGCGCAACACCTCAGAGCTCTGCACGATTTCCAGGAGGACCTGAAGGAAGGCCTCGGCCTCGTCAGCCTCTATAACCAGGCCCTCGGAACAACTTCCGACCTCCACCAGTACGACCGTGTCCTCGATCGCGACCGCGGAGTTCCCCGCCGCCCCTGGGAACCTTAAACGAACCGCGCGCGTAAGCAAGCGGCAACGTACATCCGAACCAACGCCTGCCCTTCAGGACCCGGCCCGAGGCGCGCGCGTAAACAAGCGGCAACGTACCTCCGAACCGACGCTAAGAATCTCCTTCAACGGTGCGACAGCAGCGCACGAAAGCGCGGGAACACCAGCGCATCCAACCCTGGCTCGGGCAGCCGTTGAAGGAAGATTCCGAGCCGCAACAAGGCAGCGGCTTCCCCGCCCTGTCCGGTCTTCGCATAGGCCTGCGCCAGCATCGTGAGCGGCGGGCTGGCCGCATCGAGTGACGTCGTATCGTACACCGCCTTCCACAGAGGAATCGCCTCGGCGTACCGCTGGCTGAAGGACACTCCGTATGCCACGAGCTCATCACGAGCTCGTGCCTGTGCCGGACCCTGTAGCGCCCGCGCAGCCCGAGCCTTCCACTCCGCCGCCGGCGCAGGCTCAGCGGTAAGGAACGTGCAGATCGAGGCGAGCGTACGAGGCGCAGCAGAGACAGCTCCGGCAAGAGCCTTGCCGGCCTCGTCCCGAGCCTTCGCCCGCTCGCCCGACTCGAGGTAAAGGAAGCACAGTTGGGAGTGCACGATGGAGACGACCTCCCGCGGGGTCTTCGGGTCTGCTGAGGATCGACCCAACTCAGCAATGGCTTCCGCCGTGCGCCCTGTCTGTGCATGCCAGATAGCCGTGCGGAAGTCGAGGATCTGATCGCCTGCGCTCTTCCGGAAATCGAGGAAGGTCTTGAAGAGCTCATCGGCACGCTTGAGATCGCCGGCCATCACACGCGAGAGTGCGGCCCGGTAGAGATCGCCGCCCGCAAGCATGGTGCTGTTCTTCAGGTGCGCGTCGAGGAACGCCTTCTCGGCATCGGCGTAGCGGCCCATCAGGAAGTTGACCTCGCCCCGCGAGTCGAACACGTTGGCATCGTCGGGAGCGATGCGGGCATACTCACCGAGGGCCTTCTCGGCGCCGGCCGCGTCGCCCAGGTAGGCTTGCGCATAGGCAAGCGAATTCCAAAAGTTCTTGTTGGCTGGCTCGATCTTCAGGGCAGCTTGCAAGGCCTGGACAGCACCCGCGTAGTTCTTCCGCGCAAGATTGGTTTCGGCCAACGATCGCAGGACGCCAACATCGTTGGGGTTCAGGCGGGAGAGCTGCTCGAGGGATTGCGCCCGTCCAGCCTGGTTGCCCTCAATGGAGGAGGCGAGCAGCTCCAGGCGCGCGCTCTCTTGCGGACTGAATTGACCGGAATGCTTGCGAGCCTCGGCTAGTGCCGCCTTGGCGCCTTCCGAGTCGCCTCTCTGCTGCAGGTATTGGACCCTTGCGAGGTGCGCGGCAGCGAAGGAGGGGTCGGCCGCCAGCGCAGCGTTGACATGCGCCGCAACCTCGTCCGGCTTGCCAGCTTCGGTTGCGAGGAACAGTTCCCGGGCGGCATTCTCGTTGCGCGTGCTGAAGGGTCGCGCCTCGGGCAGCAGGCTATGTGCGAGTGAATCGGCTAGCGGAAGAATGCCCGCCGATCGAGGACCGCTGAACTCGAGAGTCCGAACGGTCTTTCGGAGGGCGACATCGCGGACCACTGCGGACGCACGCAGCCGGTCGCCGCGAAGCTCAAAGTAGCCCTGCAGGATCTCTGTGGGCTGGGCCATCTCCGCATCGCGGAGAGTCGGCGCCTCCACCGGACCAAGTCGCGAGCCGGCGAGCTGCGAGGTCAGGATGCCCGACATGGCACGCGACATCCAGTCAAGACTGGTGTCGGAACTGAGATTTTCGAAAGGAAGGAGGACCAGCCGCTCAGCCTTGCGCTCCGGCTGCTTACTGCCGCACGCGACGAGAAACACAGCTACCGCGAGCAGGTAAAGCCGGATCAGATTGCGGCACACTTACTACAATACACGCGGCTCGAATGCGAGAAGCTCTTTGAACTCCGGCATGTCCTGCATCTTGGCGAACTCCGGATCCTCGCGGAGCTTGTTCCGCTCCTTGAGTCCCTCTTCGAGAGCCTTGCGGATATAGCTGAGGGCACGCTCGTAGTTGCCGGCCTTCGCGTAGGTCTTGGCGAGATAGAAGTGGAACTTCGCCCGCTCCTCTACGCTGCGCTCCTGCAGCAGCACACCCTGGGAGCTCTTGTGCTCGAAGACCTCGGGGTCGAGAGAGAGGGCCTTCTGATAGGACTCGAAGGCTTCCTTGTACTTCTTGCGAGCGAACTGCGCCGTGCCGAGATTGCTATAGATCGAGGCAGAGTTCGGCGACAGGTTCAGGGCGCGGTTGTACAAGCTGACCGACCGGCGATAGCTCTTCTTGGCGTAGTAGACGGTGCCGAGATTGTTGATCGCCTCCGCATACTTCGGGTTCATCTTGATGGCTCGCTCATAGTTCCGCCGGGCGAGGTCAAGCGCCATCATCTGGTGATAGGCGATACCGACCTTGTTCGCCAGCACAGCGGAATCGGCTGGGCCTTCGCTATAGGTCTCGACAGCTTCGCGGAACATCTTGCGGGCCATGAGAATGTCGCCGCGCATCTCCGCCGATAAGGACGGCGGGGTTGTGGGCTTAGCCGGTGGAACAAGGCTCTCAGCTCGACTCTCGTTCAGGAAACCCGACGGCACCGGCGATGATGGTGCGGGCGATGAAGACGGTGATTGTGCGCTTGCTACAGTCAATGCAACAGCGGTAAAGGAAACTGCTAAGAACTGCGTGGAAAGCATGCGTGCCCCCCTAACTACCTAGCATTAAATATAGCTCTATTTTATGCGGAGCGCCAAGCATTTTGTTACATAGAGTTAACCCCCGCTTCGGCAATGACCTCAACGGTGGGCGGTGGCTCAGCTACCCAAGTGGGGAGTAGCAGTACCGTAGATCTGGCTTTAACCCTTGGCGAGGCGTTTGGCATAGTCCGCCAAGCTGCCTAGTCCTCGTGCCGAGCCCAGCAGCTCGGCCCAGGCTTTGAGTTGCGGACGGAGGTCGCCGCCGGCACGCTGGATCTTCTCGGCGCCTTCCAAGTAGGCTCGAATCTCCGGCTCCGACTTCCCCGCGTGCTCGTCGTAGCGCATGGTGGTCTCCCAGTATTTATAGGCCTGGTCCATCGCGTGAGCATAGGCCGGAGCGAGGCGAGCCGGGGGCGCAGGGTGGATCTGGGCGATGTAGCCGATGGTCCATTGAAGCTCGTAAACCCCGAGCTCGTCGTTGGTGAGAATGCGGCTGATCTCGTCATCGAGATTGGGAAATGCAGCGATGCGCTCGCGAGCCCTCTTCTGAACGGGCTGGTTCAGGGTGAACTCGTACTGGAAGAGCTCGCGCAAAGGGGTGTCGGCAGGCAGCGCATTGAAGTCCGCCAGTTCCTTAGCCATTCGAGCCTCGTTCTCGACACGGTCGATGGCGTACTGGCGCTCGGCAGCTTCCATCTCGGCGCGGGTGTGGGAGACCAGGGCGTATCCCATCAGACCCCATCCGCCGACGGATGCGAGTCCGAGAATGACAGCGTTCACGGCCCTGGCCGCCATCGGCGCATCGAACCGGTTGAAAACGAAGAAGACCCCGGCGACGGCAACAAATGGGACGGCGGCGATTGCATGATCCATGGCAGATTCCGGGCGCTCGAAGGCATGAAAAATGGCGGTGCCGACCGCGGCCATGTAGCCGATCAGCATGAGGAAAGCGACGGCCTTGCCGCCCGGAATCCAGTCGAACCGCCCGGTGAGGATGGCCGCAATCAGGATCGCTAGAAGAAGGAAGAGGAATGGCACGGGAATCAGCCAGGCACCGACTGGACCCTCCGGGCCCCAGTGCTGTCCACTAGACCAGACGGAAGCCCCAAATCCCAGGCATACAAGGAGAAGTAGAAAGTTGACGAACAGGGTTGCAAGCATTGGGTCGCTCCTACCTGTTCCATGCGCCATGGCGGGCCGGATTCGATCATAAAACCGTGTTATACTCAGAAGGTTGTAAAAATCCCCCTGGGACATTCTTAAATGCCTAAGCTGAAGACACACAAAGGTGCGTCTAAACGGTTCAAGAAGACGGGAACGGGCAAAGTGGTTCGCCATCATGCCTTCTCGCGTCATATCCTGACCTCGAAGACGCGCTCGCGGAAGCGGAAACTGAGAGCGGGCGTCATTGCCGACGATACCGATCAGGCGAAGCTGAAGCGAATGATTCCGTACTAAACCGGCCGTAAAACGCCGGCGAGTGCGAACGGTGCGCAGCACGTGCCCGATTCGCCTCAAGACGGCCCGCAAGGGCTAATCACTCTATAGGAGACGAAACGTGCCAAGAGTAAAAAGAGGAACACACCGCAGAGACTCCCGCCGCAAGACGCTAGCACGCGCATCGGGATTCTTCCTTACCAAGAGCAAGCTGTACCGCGCAGCGCAGGAAGCTGTCGAAAAGGCGCTACGCTACGGCTATGTCGGACGCAAGCACAAGAAACGCGATTTCCGCGAACTGTGGATTATCCGCATTAACGCAGCTTGCCGGCAAAATAGCATTTCCTACAGCAAGTTCATGAACGGCCTGAAGCGTTCGGGTATCGGGTTGAACCGCAAGGTGCTCGCCGATATCGCTGCGAATGACGAGCCGGCATTCAGCTCGCTGGTGTTGAAAGCCAAGTCGGCGCTACAAGTCCAATAACCAACGGTCTCTGATCGCATCTCTAAAGAAGCAATGGCAACCACCACAGCCCGAGTAGAAGATACCGATTCTTTGACGAGCCTGGAAGAGCGGGTGCTGCGTGCCGTCCAACTGGTGTCGCAGCTCCGTCAGGAGAAGGACCAGGCAGTCGCTGAGAAGGACGCTGCCTTAAAGCAGCTCTCTGAGCTACAGGAGCAGAACTCCCAGCTTTCCGAAGAAGTGGATACGCTGAAGGGCGAGCGCAAGCAAGTGCGGTCGCGCATCGAGAAGCTGCTCGGGCAAATGGACCTGCTGAGCGCCTAGCCGCATGTCACCCGGAACGCCTGAGAAAAAAGCGGTCCGGCTTCATATCTTCAACCAGACCTACTCATTGCTGGTCGCCGGCGACCCCGCTGAGATGGAGCGTGCCGCCCAGGAAGTGGACGAGCTCATGAGCACCATCGCAAGGGCCGGCAATGTCGATGCAGCCCGCATTGCGGTGCTCGCTTGCCTCCACCTCCAGGACCGCGTGCATTCCCTCGAACGCGAAGTAGAGTCGATCAAACACAACGTGGAAGGCCGTACCAAGAAGCTCTCCGAGTTGCTCGACCAGCTCATCGAAGAGTAAGCCCGCTCAACTCTCCGCAATTCTCGCCGATAAGGTCCGCAGGCCAAGCCTTGGCGTGGCTGCGAACCGAGATGAGATCCGGCAATCTGAAACAGTGCGCCCGCACTTCGAATATCATCAGGACTACTACTACCTGGATATTGCTGACGATCGCGAGCGGCTCATTGCCGGCGGAGAGTCCAAAATGGCGATTCTGGAATCGCGCCGACGGGCTCCCAGAACCCTTCACCTCATCAATCTCGCCCGATGCGAAGGGCAACATCTGGATCAAGCACGGCGACGTGCCTTCCATGACCGTTTTCGACGGCTATAGTGTCCGCACGGTACCGGACCCGAGGGCATGGAGAACCTCGGCCTCATGGGCTGGTAGTCCGTCGGGGATGGTCTATTTCAAGGACGGCAAATGGATCCCGCTTCCGAGCCGCGCCGACTTGCAGGACCTCATCGGTGTGGTTTCGCTGAATGACGATCGTGCCCTGGCCTTGACGCCACGGTATCTTTGGCTGTTCTCAAAAGTGGACGGTTCTACGCACCTGCTGAAGCGTGCTGACGAAACCAGTCTGCGCCGGTTTGGGTCCATCTCCAGCATCAGAAACGGGACGTTCTGGATCGCGGGAACGGAAGGGTTGGTGCGCTGCAGCGACGTAAGAGCGGATCAGATCCGCGGCTGGACCGAGTTTAGGACCGAAGCAGCTGGATTTCGACGTATTTTGCGACCCGTAGCAGGGTTTGCCGATGACGTGTACATCTCGGGAATCAGTCAGAGATCGGGCAAAGCCGCGGTCGTGCACTTCGACGGACACCGATTCCGTCGAATCACCGAAGTGCTTGCCACACGAGTTCTGATGTGGCCTGGTGCGGACGGTTCCACTTGGGTGGAGGATGGCTCCTCTTTGGTTCAGTTCACCAGAGTAGGACGGGAATCGATTGACCGCCCCGAATCCTCGGCCGGATACCTGGAAGTGGCGATGCCAGAGGGCAATGGCAATTTCTGGCTGGGCACTTCCGGTGGACTCGCTCACTATGCGGCGCCCATCTGGCAGTCGCCGAGAGGCGTTGGTTCGCTCGACCTGCGCGGGCACTCGATTGTCGAAGACAAGCATGGCCGACTATGGATCGCCTCTGGGAAGTTCCTGGCCAGTTGGGACGGCGAGACTTGGCGCAGCCACAAATTGCCCGAGAACTCCGAACAGACAAACACATTTCTCACGACGGCGCTATCGCTTTTGCCTGACGGGCGAATGCTGGTCAAGACAGGAGGCAAGATGGGGCCTGTGCTGGTTTTCGATCCTGAGCGGAGGCAATTTAAGCAACTCAAGCACCCGGAGGGACGTACGCTGGGGATCTTCGGTCCGCGCCACGGGAATACAGTGCTGATCCAAACGGTTTCTCCGCAGAATAAAGGGCTGGTGACGGACTACCGTGTGGAAATCTACGACGGCCAGACGTTCACTCCCATATTGGATCTAGGCAAGAAGTGGAGTGTCGCGGAGTTGCGATACCTGCTTCAGGCACGCAACGGCGACCTGTGGGTTGGCGGCACAGCAGGGATCGGCGTGTACCGCAACGGCACTTACCGCACATTCACGACTGCCGATGGATATACGGGAAACGGAGGATTTGCGATCACGGAGTTGGCCGATGGCAGGATATTGGCCGCGGGCAGGGACCACCTGGTGGCATACGACGGGAAGTCGTGGACGCGGGTAGTCGAAATTGCGAGCGTCGTCCGAAGGATCATCGAGGATTCCCGGGATGGGACGATCTGGGTCGCTTCAGCGAAGGGAGTCTTGCGATTTCAATCCGGAGCCTGGATCACGAATGAAGCCGATGACGGTTTGCCATCCTCGGTCATTTCAACCATCTTCCAGGACAGCAAGGGCTCTATCTGGGCGGGCACCACACGAGGGATGAGCATCTACCACCGGGAGGCCGACGTCGATCCTCCGCGAGCATTTGTGGCGCGAGACCTGAACCTGTCACAAACGCCCGCGGACGGCAATGTGAAGCTGGTCTTCGCGGGCATCGACAGATGGAAGCAGACGATGGCCGACCGTCTGCTGTTTTGCTACCGGCTGGACGGCCGTCAATGGACGCCCTTCGCGCCCGTTCGCGCGGCCTCGTTTGAGGAGTTGCGCGCCGGACGGCATGTCTTCGAGGTACGGGCGATGGATCGCAACGGCAACCTGGGGATTACCCCTTCCTCGTTCGAGTTCGCAGTCGCATTGCCGTGGTACCGCCAGGCCGGCTTTCTCATCACCATAGGCATCAGTCTCATGGCCATCTCTATGCTGATCGGTTTGGTTGTGTCGCATTACCGCTCACGCAGCCGGATGCTCACACAGATGGCGCAAGCCAAGGAAGCTGCCGAGATGGCGAACCGCAGCAAGAGCGTATTTCTTGCCAACATGAGCCACGAAATCCGAACACCGATGAACGGCATCATCGGTATGACCGAGCTCACATTGGATACGGAACTGAGCGCTGAGCAGCGGGAATTGCTGATGACTGCAAAATCCTCTGCCGACTCGCTGTTGACGGTTCTCAACGACATCCTCGATTTCTCAAAGATCGAAGCCGGAAAACTGGACTTGAATCAGGTAGAGTTCAACGTGCGCGAATGCGTCGGCGATGCAGTACAGGCGATCGCAATCCGCGCTCACCAAAAAGGCCTGGAACTCACTTGCGAGATCGCCTCGGTGGTCCCCGATATTGTGGCTGGAGATCCGGGAAGGCTTCGGCAGATTCTGCTGAATCTTACCGGCAACGCCATTAAATTTACGGAAGAAGGTGAGATTGCGGTTCACGTAGGCACCGCGCGCACAGACGATCGGAAGATTGTCCTGGAGTTCCTGATCGGAGACACGGGTGCGGGGATTCCCATGGACAAGCAGAAGCTCATTTTTGAGCCTTTTGAACAGGCTGATCGCTCGACCACTCGCCGCTATGGCGGAACAGGGCTGGGACTGGCAATCTCCACTAAGCTGGTGGAGATGATGAACGGCGAAATCCGCGTGGAGAGTCCCTGGGTTCGAGGCCGCCATCTCGATCGGGGAGGTCCGGGCAGTGCCTTCCGTTTTACAGCAACGTTCGAAGCTCGTAGTGCCGTGACGGCCAGTGACAGTGCGATGGCAGGCATTGCGGTTCTGGTGGTTGACGATAGCGTGCCGAGCCGGACAATTTTGGCGGACATGCTTCGGAGCGCGAAAATGGAGCCGCAAGTGGTTGGGGACGGCATCACCGCACTGGCTCTGCTGCAACAAGCCAAGGCCGAGGGCCGGCCATTTGCTGCGGCGATCATTGATTCCCACATTGCCGGTGCCGACGGCCTAACGCTAGCTCAATCCATCCACGCGAATCCCGATTTATCGCAAACGCGGCTGCTGTTGCTGACATCGGGACACGCGGAGGTAGCTCCTTCCGGCGAAGTCGGAGTCGACGCGTATCTGCTTAAGCCGGTAAAACACTCTGCCCTATTCCTGGCGCTTTCGCGCGCGCTGGCGACGGAGCAGACCACACATGGGGCGGGCCAAGAAAGTAACGTGGCTTCGGGAGACAACCACCGGCCGCTCAGAATCCTGCTGGCGGAAGACAATGCGGTTAATCAGAAGCTCGCAGTCCAGGTCCTCGAAAAGGCGAGTCACACGGTTACAGTTGCCGGCGACGGAGCGCAGGCCCTCGCAGCGCTCGAAAGCGGCCCGTTCGACCTGATCCTGATGGACGTGCAGATGCCAGTGATGGACGGGTTTGAGGCAACCGCCGCAATCCGGGCGAAGGAGCAGGAGTCAGGCAGGCACATCCCGATCATCGCGATGACAGCACATGCGATGAAGGGAGATCGCGAACGCTGCCTTTCTGCCGGCATGGATGAATACGCCACAAAACCACTGCACCGAGAGAGCCTGCTCCAATTGATCGCAGCCCTCGGAGCGCAGGATGCGCGTAAGCAGGACGGCCATGGTGAGGCGCAGTGTGCAGGCTCGGAACCTCACCTTGACCAAGTACATGCCGGCTAGCCCGTCAAGCCCGCATGTAGGTAACCTCGCTGACTTGTAAAAAAGAAGTAAAGCCTTGCCCAACCGTGCATTTCCATGCGCAAGATCCCCTGCATTTCTCGCTTGATTGATTGAGGCCGACAGCAATTCCTAACGAAGGCTGGATCGGTCCGCGAAAGGAAAACAACAATGTCATCGACTGTTCTAACTGGTTCCGGTCCGTACGCCCTCGCGACGGGGTCTGGCGCCGTGCGACGTCTGCACGTGTTGCACGATATTTACTCACCCGCTGGACGCATGGTGCTTCAGCAGGCTGGGCTTAAGGAGGGCATGAGAGTCGCAGATTTCGGCTGTGGCGTCGGAGTGGTCACCCGCATGTTGGCCGAAATAGTTGGGCCGAAAGGCACTGTCACAGGGATCGATCTTCACGGCGCGCAACTGGAGCAGGCGAGTGATTTGTGCGCCAAAGAGGGGCTTCTGAACGTGTCATTCGTAAGGTCAGATGCGTGCAAAACGGGGTTGCCTGCCAACTCCTTCGATCTCGTGTACTGCCGGTTCCTGCTGCTACACTTGCCCGACCCGATCTCCTGCCTTCGTGAAATGCAGCGGGTGCTCAAGCCTGGCGGCATCCTCGTCGTAGAGGACGGCGATCTTGCCTCAGCGACCAGTGTTCCTCGTACAGCGATCGACGCATTTGCAGACCTCTTCATGCGATTCGGTTCCGCCCGTGGTCTCGACTACTCGCTGGCCATCAAGCTGTACCACATGGTAAAAGGCGTAGGTTTCCCGGAGCCCAACATCGAGATTCATCAACCCGCCATTCTGCGGGGCGAGCATCGCTATTTCCTAAAATGGAGCGTGGAGGAGGCCGGCCCGTCCTTCATCGACGCAGGCGTCGTCAGCCCCGATGAGTTGAAACGCACCCTAGCCAAGATGCAGGAGGCGATCGACGATCCGGACGTGATGATTCTGGCACCCCGCATGTCGCTGGTTTGGGGACGGAAGCCGATAGCAGCAATGGCGGCGTAGCTTCCGGGAACATCGACGAGCGATTAAGGGGCGGAGACAGCGCCCGCCCCGGTTCCTCTCATCTCAGAAGATGCGCTCCTGCCGTTTTAGCGTACCGAAGGAGCCGATGTTGGCAATGGCAAATGCGATGCGGAACTGGTTCTCATTGCGGGTACCGAAACCGAAGCGGCGGTACTGCATACTGAAACCGCAGCAGTCAGTGTTGTAGGTCACCTGCGTTGTCGCGTATTGCATCGTGTCTGTCCGGAAATCGTAAATCGCACTAAAGGCGGCGTTCCAGCCTCGTTTGTTGTCCTGACCGATGCCGAAAAGCCCGCGAAACTGGTTGGCGCTTGGCTGCAGAACATTTACGCTGCGCACGTGGTTGTGCCCAAGTGAGATGAAGTACTTTGAAAAACGCCCATCCGCGGAAAGCCCGCTATTGACGATGTGCCCGCGTAAAGGATCGTAGTCGGTGCGCCACTCGACACCAATGCGCGGATCCGGTTGGGCGCGCAAGTACGAAGCTACCGGCGAATAGTTGCGCGGTTGATCGAGGAAGGTGTATCCGGTCAGGGTCGCTGAACTCAACAGGACATTGCGCTGGCCGGGCTGGATTGCGCCTCCAAACGTGGGATCGAAGAAGCGTCTCTGCGTCACTTCCCAAGTGAGGATCTCCTCCACCCGTCCATCCTTGCGCTTGGCGAAGAGCCTGTTGACGATCGAGATCTCGGCTTCGTTGGTGTTGGAAAGCAGCTCGGTCTCATCGAAGCGCACGATCCGATTAAAGTTGTCCACGCCGGTTACGTAACGGAAACGCGCCCGAGGCTCGATGACGTGCTTGAGCTTTGTGCCCATCCATTTCGGTGCGTCGAAGATGCGGGCGAGCGATGGGATGGCGAGGTCCAAATCGAACTCACGGGAACTCCGCAGAATGTTGTCACCAGTGATTTTGCCATCGTTGTCGTAGCTCGATCCCCAGCTTGTCTCCCGAAACGAGAATGACGGTGTGATGCGGAAATCTTTCCACGCCAGCGACGATGTAATGCGCGGCTCAACGTCCACTCGCTCGACATACTGGCGGGTTTGAAACGAGAGTTGGCTGCGGTGCAGAAGTCCGGCGCTCGAATCGAAAGATACCCACACTGGAATGGGACCAGTGCTGATTTCCCGGTCCCTGCTGTTGAACTCAAAGGATGGCAGCTTTCGGATGATGATTTTGTCGTCCGGCAAAGTGCTGTGAAAATTCTCATTACGGTTGAACACCGCATTGAAACCAAACGTGGACCAATGCTTGGTCACGAAGCCTATGGAATGCGATTCCGAGAAGATTGCCTCGTAAAACGATTCGGTGAAGGCCTGACGGAATTCAAACGAACTGAGGTAGTTGACAGAGGTGCGCGCATAGAATCCGTGCCCGAGGTCCGACTTGCCATCGAAGGTAATCAGGTAGCCGCCCTCTTTGCGGATCTCACCGTTATCCAGCTTCAGCCCGCGGTCATTCACACCATAGAGGATGAAATCGAAATCGGTCCTATCATTCGGCTTGCCCCGAAAATCCACGTGGTGCGCGACGCCGCGGTCAGTAAACCACTGCGCGCGATACATCGCGTCATAGCTCCGGTTGATCGCCCAGAAATAGCCGATTCCGAGCATCGATCCGCGGCGTGAGCTGTTTCCGAGATTGGGAGTGAGAAATCCACTCTTGCGCGGCATCCGCTCGAGCGAACGGTAGAAGTACGGAGTGTAAAAGAGGGGAACCCGCTTCAGCCAAAAAATAGAGTTGTGGGCAACGGCGCGGTCGCGCGGGACAACATCAAAAATGGGAGCGCGCAGGATCCACCACGGTTTGGGGAGCCGGCAGTCAGTCACCATACCGTCATGAAGGACATACCTATCTTTGAAGCGTTCAGCCCACTTGGCCTCAAACGAGAAGGGATTGCTGGTGGTGAGAACTCCCGGACGCGCCTCGATCTTGGCCGGTGAATATCCTCGCAGATTGAAGTAGCGCCCCTCTTCGCTCTCAAGGTTGTACTCCACGCGATCAGCCTCAATGTGTTCGCCGCGCTCGAAGTGATCGAACTTCACATTGCCGCGAGCCTCGGCATAGTGAGTGTTCTGGTTATAGTCGATCTCGTCGGCTTCGATCATCATCTCGGTGGTTTCTACGTGTGCCCGCCCTCTAAGCTTGCTGAGGGGACCTTCCGTTTCCTGAAGGATTGCACTCACGCGAACCTCATCACGCGCAGGCGGGTTGACGCGCGGCTGACGGGCCGGAAATGTCATCTGAGCGTCAAGGTTACCGCTAAACATGCACAAAACAAGCAGGGCGACGGCCGGAACGCTCGAAAAAAGTTCGTGACATTTTTGCCCAAATATGTTACGAAGGATCTGGACGTCTTTTGGCGTCAGTGTCTTACGAGGGGTCAATCCGCAACGTAACATGCCGCAGGGATTGACGCAAGCAGTGGCGGCTGGGTTGCCATTATGAGCTTTGACCAACGAAAGATCGCATGTCAATATTGCTCGGCGCAGAATGAAGCCGAAGACCACCGGTGCCACCGGTGTGGACGCCGGCTGATCGCTCGCTCGGAGCAGCCGATCTCAACATCCGCACTAGCTCCCGCTCTTGAGCCTGATACTCGACCTGCCGCGGAAAGCAAGCCGGCGTTCCGGCCGCAGCTGGTGCCACCGAAGCCCGTCCAGGCTCCGGCTGAGCATCGCGAACCCGCATACCAAGCCTCGCTGTTCGGACCGCAGGAAGTTCGTGCGGCCGCGCCAGCTCCTCCGCCGAAAAAGCAATCCACACCACGGCCAAAGGTAGACCGTGCCGCGCAGCGATCGCTCGATTTCAACACCGGATCGCGCGCCCTGCAGACGTCTGTCGAAGCGACCATCTACTGCAATGCGCCCGTGGCGATGACTCCGCTACGTGTGATGGCAGCGATCTTCGATACGTGCCTCAGCCTGTTGGGCGTGATGGTGCTTTTCGCAACCATCCATTTTGCCGAACGTGACATCGTGCTGACATCACAGCCGGTGTGGTTCTATGCTGTTTGCGCGCTGACCTCGATGGCGTTATACCGGATTCTGTTCTGCCTCGGAAATAACGACACGCCGGGCGTGCTGTGGACTGGCTTATGCATCCTGAATTTCGACGGACGTAAGCCAACTCGCCGGCAGCGGTTCTACCGGCTGGCCGGTGCGTGCGTCAGCCTGGTCGCCGCGGGAATCGGGTTGCTCTGGGCGATCTTCGATGAAGAGAAGCTCACCTGGCACGACCACATGTCGAACACTTTTCCGACTGTGGCAGGCACGCTGCGGGACTAGAATTCAAACACAGAATTCAGAATTCAAGGAATTCAGAATTCGAGGAATTCGGAACGCGGGCTAACGTCAGGCCGCTGGCTCTACTATGGCTTTCATCGACCCCTTAGAGCGAGGCATACGCCAATCCGGCCCGTAGGCGTGAATCTGGTCGCGGCCGAACTCGGCTTCCGGTAGTTCGCACGTAATCACAACAGTCCGGCCCGTGGTGTCCACTTCTACGGCATGGCGAAACGCGTCTGACGCCGAGCAAAGGAACAACTTCTGCAGCATCTCGATCACGTATTCGTACGTGTGATCGTTGTCATCGAGCAGCACAACATTGTACAGCGGAGTGAGCTGTTCGGCAGGTTGCTTTTCTATCTCCGGGGGAGTCTCGGTTTTCGGCATTCCGCTAAGATCGATCGAGGGTGTTGTAGACGTCCGCCACATTGCCCTTCACCGAATCCGCGATGCTTGCGGGTGCGCCAGGAATCGCGACGGTGAACTTGCGGAGTCCGTCTAACAGGAAAGCGCCATAGCCGCCGTCCTCTAACGATTTTAGTTTGTCGGGTGTGATGGATTGCTGGATGTCTGCCAGGGGCTTGCGGCGGCCCTTCTCCTGCTGGACCAGGCTGCTAAGTTCTTCGAGGTAGTTGGCCTCCTGGTAGAGGCGCTGCTTCCCGCTCTGGACTGCGGCGTGGCCGCCGATGACGTGGTCGAACGGAACCTCGGCTACGCGGAGTAGCGTGTTAACCCAATCCTTCGGATAAGCGTCGCGAATGTACGGGAAGAACCCGTGAAGCACATCACCGGAGGCGATGACCTTTTTCTGCGGGCAGAAAACAAAGACGTCGCCGGCTGTGTGGGCGCGCCCGCGGAACATGAGATGTAAATCATGAGCGCTATCGTGGATGATGAGGTCGCGATCGAAAGTGACGTTGGGCAGCTCAGGAGTGTAGTTCGCCATCTCGCGCAGATAAGACTTTGACTCACGGATGAGCCGCTCGAGCTGTTGTTTGTCTTGCGGCGAAGTCGTGTCACTAAGCTGCTTCTGATACCGCTCGATGGAGGCCTGGGTCTCTTCCCTGGAGTCCTTCAGCCGTTGCGCGCCATTTTCGGAAATAAGCCGGCGCGTGGCTTCACTTGCCACCAGGTCTGCATGCGGAGCAATGCGACGGTACGCGGCGGCGCCTTGGGTGTGGTCCCAATGGAAATGGCTGTTGACAATATAGCGGACGGGCTTCTTTGTGATCTCGCGGCGGATCTGCGCGACCAGCGCCGAGACGGCGGATGGCTTGGAATGTGTATCGACGATCAGCAGGTCCGCCGCGTTCTCAAAAATCGCGGCATTGCAGTTGAGGAGCGCCTCAGGCTTGGCGATAGCAGCGTAAATGCCATCTGCAACCTTCTGGATGTCGAACAAGGAGGGCAGTCCCGCGGCAGCCTGCGCGCGCGCCTGATTGGCGCGAAACACGGATTGTTCCAGGAGAGCGGCGCCGGTCCAGCACGCGCCCAGGGTCGCACGTAGAAAGCCTCTTCGGGAGTCAGTTGGCATAAGGTTGTCGGGTTTGGCAGCTAAAATAGTACAGCATTCCGACCGGTCAGCGATGAATACCAACTAGTGGGCCAGTTGAACAGCAACCGGTGTGCTTGAAAGGAGCAACTGACGGCTATGACTTTTGATCCGCACGGGCTCGCAGAACAGATTCACAAACTGGGAGAGATGGAGCGGAAGATTTTCGCCCACATGCTGCATCGCAAATCCACAATCAAGGATGCCAACGCAGTTTTCGAGGGCCAGATGACGCTGGGCGAGCGCGTCGCCGACCGGGTGGCAGCATTTGGAGGGAGCTGGACATTCATCTTTCTCTTCCTCGGCCTGATGATTGTGTGGATGGCATATAACATTGTGGGCCGGAAGATTTTTGATCCCTATCCGTTTATTCTGCTGAATCTTGCGCTGTCGTGTGTGGCTGCGCTGCAGGCCCCCGTCATCATGATGAGCCAAAACCGGCAGTCCGCGAAGGATCGCCTGGACGCCCGGCTCGACTACGAAATCAACCTCAAGGCGGAGATGGAGGTAATGGCACTGCACGCGAAGATCGATGAGCTTCGAACCAAACAGGTGACTGAACTGGTCGAATTACACCAGCGGCAACTGGATCTGGTTCAGCAATTGGAAGCAGCGCTGAGGGCGAAAGGGGTGTGTTGAAGGGTGTGGGGTGCATCGCGACGAACGGTCGAGGCATCTAAAAAAGAGGTAGACTAGTAAAGAAAGGGGGCGCACCGGATTCGACGGGATTGAATCGTTGTGCTGAGGCGTGCCGGGTTCCGAGCTCCCGTAAAACGATCGGAAAACCATAACTGCCAATAACACGCAGTTTGCATACGCTGCTTAATTAACTGAGTAGCCGCTCCGGCGGTTAGGCCTGTATGGCCGCCGGCAAGCGTCACATGACAGGCTGGGCCGAGGCCTTCTGTTCGTAGGCGCAGGTCGAGATCAATCGAGCTAAGCATCCCGGTTCTCGCTGGTTCTTTTATCGGGGTCGCCTACAATTACCGAGCCAGACACGCACGTAGTCTCAGTATGTCGGACTTTCTCGGACGCGGGTTCAACTCCCGCCGCCTCCACCAAGTTTTTTGATTTGATACAGCCAGACAGTGGCGTATCGCGCAACACGTAGAAGGACATCGTAGAGTGCTGTTTCTGTGGGGAGCGGCACCTCCGCCGATTGGGTATGAACCGACGACGTGGTTCCAGTCACGGCGGGCTAGACTCAAGCAGAGATCCATAGTCCGGCCATTGCGATTCCAGCCCCCCGGTTCCGGATGACGTTTGCTGTAAAACCTGTATCGAGCAGCGGCAGTGTCCATCGGCCACTTCGGGTGTTTTTTGTTGGCATCATACCAAGCCTTTCTGTAGTCAACAGGGGTTCCTAACAGATCTCGATTCGGAGATCGATATGGCAAGTCAGATTCCATGTGGCTCGATGCGAGACTACTCCATCGTATCGTGCTGGCCTTCGGGACACTACGGCGATTAATCGGGTCGCTAATCCGAACCGCCACTCCTATACAATCCAGAGATGTGCCGCCCAGCACGACTGTCGATTCTCGCCCTATTAGCGTTCACCTTGATCGCGCTCATAGCGAGTGGCGTGGCCGGAGCATTCCAGCAGTCCGCCACATCCCCCGCCCCGCTCACCAAGGACTACTTCAACAATCTCGACAAGAGTCGAGAGCAACTTCAACGGGCTACAGATATTCTCAAGAAACTCTCATTGTCCGACGGTGATTGGGCTGCCGATGTGGGAGCCGGGAACGGATACTACAGTCAACGCATGGCTAGTCTAGTCGGCGCGAGTGGCAGAGTGTTCGCTGAAGACATAGGCGCCTACGCCATTAACGTCCTCCATGAGCGGGTACGACTGTTCGATCTCCGAAACGTAGATGTTGTCAAAGGGGACGTGGGTGACCCCAACCTCCCGGCCGATTCCCTGACAGCAGTTTTGGTGGTGGATTCATACCACCACTTTTCGCAACACCAGGCGATGACGCAGCAGATTCGTAAGGCGCTGAAGCCGGGTGGACGGCTAGTAGTAGCTGACTACAGCCGTACCGATCACCGCGATCTACCGAGAGCGGACCAGCTGAAAATTCACGAGATCGATCCTGAATTGGTGCGGGCCGAACTCGAACAGTGCGGGTTTCGATTCCTCGAGTGCGAAGATCCGTTCGTGAAGCGTGTGCCGGAAGCGAAGGACAGCAGTGCAAACAGAGCTGATCTGTGGCTGATGGTCGCCGTCCGTCCGAACTAGTTGTATGAAGCGTCGATGAGTTTGCAGAAGGTGGGTTGCCACGAGAACTGTTCCGAATCCCGAGGCGCAGCGAACCCGGATCGATGATCTGAGGGCGTTCTTATTTGGACCCGGCAGCGAGTCTTAACGAAAAAAGGGCCCCAAACCGCAGGGCCCCTTTTCCACTACTCAACTAACAAATCAGAACTGCAAGCGAAGTGCGAATTGCATAATGCGTGGATCGCGGGCGGCGGTCACCTTGCCGAACGTCGTGTTAACCTGCGCGCCGGACTGATCCCACTGCGCCGTCGTCCCGACTGTGCTGAATTGCGTGTGATTGAACACGTTGTACGCCTCAAACCGAAGCTGCGTGCTCACCCTCTCGTAGATCTTGAAATTCTTGAAGAGGGCGAGATCGGTGTTGGCGATACCGGGGCCGCGACCGAAGGTCTTGGGCGTATTGCCCAGCGCGAGAACCCGCAGAACACCGGCCATATTGGTCACTTGCTGCGCCAGTGCCGGAGGCGAGAAGACGGCCCCGTTGAACCAGTTATCCACATTCCTCTGGTCGCCTGACAGGTTCGGATTGCCGGACATGACTGCGCGCCAAGTGTCGTTGCCACCGCCGCCGCCGAGGATGTCGGTGCCGAAGTTGTTCGTGGTTGTAGCCGCGCAAGGAACTCCGGTGAGGGAGCAGCCTGTTTTCAGGCTGACCGAAAGCGAAAGCGGGGCACCGCTCTGGAATCGGGTAAGACCAGAGATCTGCCATCCGCCAGTAACCACCTTCAACAACCGGTTGCCAACGTGGTCGCCGGGAAGGCTGTACAAGTAGTTCGCCGCGAAGACATGGGTCCGATCATAATTCGCCAAGCCGTAATCGACCTCGCGACGCGAGAGGAAACTTGCGACGGCACCTTGATCGTCAGCAGTGTAGGCCATCGCCTTCGACCATGTGTAAACGACGCCAAACTGCAGGCCATTCGCAAGGCGGCGCTGCAGTGACGTCTGCAATGAGTGGTAACTGGAGTTGCCATCGAAGGTCAGGAACGGAGCACCGGAGTATCCCTGATAGGGACGCAAGAAATCGTCGGGCAGGGCTTGCGGCACCTTTTGAGTCGGATCGAGGTTGGAGGCCAGGAACCTGGTCCCGAACGGGAGGTTGTTGATCTGCCCCTTCTGACCAATGTGCCGGCCAAAATTCCCGACATAGGCAATATCGAGTACGGTGCCAAACACAAGGCGCCGCTGAATACCGAAGGACGCATTGTATTGGCGTGCGGGAACGTTGCTGCGATTGATGTTATCGCTGAAGCTCGGCGGGCTGAATGTCCCTTGGGCGTCACGATACGTACTTTCCAGCACATTGGGATCCTAAGCTTAGAATTCCACGTGGACAAGTTGTCG